>ENA-OQEY01000006-OQEY01000006.1-human-gut-metagenome-genome-assembly--contig:-NODE-6-length-269081-cov-13.461201_pt1 | contig 269081 bp, 219 predicted proteins | sample MGYA00242801_ERZ504647 | MGnify/ENA primary metagenome ERZ504647 (study PRJEB26092, sample SAMD00036204) | human gut metagenome | host: Homo sapiens | study: EMG produced TPA metagenomics assembly of... | reverse complement strand
AGCTCAACGAGCTCCTTGGTGCGGTCGAGGTTAAGCTGGAAGGTCTCCTCGTGAGAGCCGTCATACATGATGGACGTGAAGCCGGCCTCGATGCACTTGAAGCAGTCCTCGTAAGAACCGTGATCGAGGTGAAGGGCGACGGGAACGGTAACGCCCGTGGCCTCGACGGCAGCCTTGACCATGTCGGCGCAGACCTTGAAACCGCCCATCCACTTAGCGGCACCAGCGGTGCACTGAAGGATCAGCGGAGACTTGGCCTCCTCGGCGGCCTGGAGAATAGCCAGGGTCCACTCGAGGTTGTTGGTGTTGAAGGCACCGAGAGCGTACTTGCCGGCCTCGGCCTTCTTGAGCATGTCTGCTGCGTTGACGAGCATAAAAGAAACCTCCTGTAAGGTTGCTCCGATAACGCCTGAGATTTTACCACGGCGTACCCGAGCATAAACGTTCGTTTGTTCACGAATATCGTCCAAACAGACTTTTTTTGACCGTTTGCCCTACGGAATCGACCCGTTGGGGAAAAATAGCTTGACGTTTGGACGCTTCTCGTGCTTCAGGAGCTGACTATAAAGCTACACCTGCATGAAAGGGTTCTGCATGAGCTCGCGTGCCATGGTGGTCGAATCGCCATGGCCGGTTAGGCAAACGGTATCGGGCGGGAGAAGCCGGGCGAGCTTGGAGAGCGAGCGCAGAATCGCCGCCTCGTCTCCTCCAGAAAGATCGGTGCGGCCGTGGCTGCCCGGGAATAGTGTGTCGCCCACAAAGGCAATGTTCCCCTGCTCGGTGGCAGCAAACAAGACGATCCCGCCCGGCGTATGCCCTGGCGTCTCGATCACCTGCAGGCAGATATCGCCCACCTCGATAGCATCGCCTTCGGCGAGCAGGCGCGTCGGCTCCCCGGGGTCAGGCGTCTCAATGCCCCACATAGCTCGCTGTTCCTCGATGTTCGCATGCGGCACCGCCACATCCTTGGCACACAGCTCATACTGGCAGCCCTCGCCAACGGTGGTTCGCACGCCGGCAACACCACCAACATGATCGGCATGGCCATGAGTGCATACGGCGCCAAGCACGCGTACACCGGCATGTTCGGCTCGAATATGCTCCACCAAACGCTCGCCTTCCCATGCGGGGTCGATAATCACGCACTCATTGTCCGAAATAACAGCATAGCTATTGGTCTGAATGGGACCGTTTACGAGCGTCTCAATCTCGACCGATCCCTTGGGAGTTAAATCCAAGGACACAGCACTCATGTCCCTCTCCTCTCTATAGAACTCGAGGCATCAAACGATGCCTCGAGTGTAGCGAATATCGATAATGTGACACGTTCGTCGCGACTAAACGCGGCGCTTAAGCTGGGCTCCACCCTCGCCGGGCATCAGGCGGCGCGCGTCGTAGACCGAGTCGACGCTGCTGATAGAGGCCAGCAGCGGATCCAGACCACTCGCGTCCGAGATCTCGACCATAAAGCGCAAGGTTGCAATACCCTCGCGGTTGGTCGACGTGGCGGCGGAAAGAATATTGCCGCCTGCATCGCCAATGGCGATGGTGACGTCCTTGAGCAGGCCCATGCGGTCCAGGCACTCGACCACAATCTCGACCTGGAAAAGCGTATCGGCAGCACCATCCCACTCTACGTCAATCATGCGCTCGGGATGTTCCATAAGGCCCTTGACGTTGGGGCAGTTGGCGCGATGCACCGAAACGCCACGACCGCGCGTGATGAAGCCGACGATGTCGTCGCCCGTCACGGGGTTGCAGCAATGAGCCAGACGGACCAGCAGGCCGCTGTTGCTCTCGCCCTTGACGATAATGCCGTTACTGGCGCTCTTACCGCGCTTTTGCGGCTTGCGGTTGGAGCCGCGAGCGGGCTGCTTTACGACCTCGGCGATAGCCTCGGCCTTGGTGAGCTGTTCCTCGGGCTTGGGGTCCAAGATTTGCTCGACCTTATTGCCCACAGCGCGCGGGGCGACCTTGCCCGCGCCAACGGCTGCAAAAAGGTCCTCGAGCTGCTTGAAGTTAAACTGCTCCGCCACGGCGTTGAGCGCACGCGTGGATCGTGGCGTAGAGATGCCATACCCGCGCTTACGCAGGTCCTTGGCCAGTATATCGCGGCCGGCGGCAGCGTCGTCATCCTTGGTCGCGGCGGTGAAATAACGGCGAATCTTTGACTTGGCCGAAGGTGTCTTGACGATCTTGAGCCAATCGCGCGACGGCTTAGAGCTCTTGTTAGTCAGAATCTCGACACGGTCACCCGTCTTGATCTCGTGCGTGAGCGGCGCCACCGCACCGTTGATTTTGGCGCCGACACAGTGGTTACCGACCTCGGTATGAACGGCGTAGGCAAAGTCGAGCGGTGTAGAGCCGGCACGAAGCGCCATGACCTCGCCCTTGGGCGTAAAGACAAAAATTTCCTGGTCGAACAAGTCGACCTTCAGCGAATGCAGGTATTCCTTGGCATCGGTGATCTCGTCAGACGCCGCCCAGTCGAGTGAGTGCTTGAGCCAGTTGATCTGGTCGTCCAGACGCTGCGCATCGTTAGTCTTGGAGGCAGACGATCCGCCCGACTTCTTATACAGCCAGTGGGCAGCGATGCCATACTCGGCCTGCTCGTGCATTTCGTAGGTTCGAATCTGAATCTCGAGCGGACGGGCCGTGGGGCCGATAACCGTCGTGTGAAGCGATTGGTAGTTATTGACCTTGGGCATGGCGATATAGTCTTTAAAACGACCGGGCATGGGATGCCACAGGGTATGCACGGCACCAAGCGTGGAATAGCAATCGCGCACCGAATGAGTGATGACGCGCAGCGCCACCAGGTCGTAAATCTCGGAGAACTCCTTGCCCTTGCGCTTCATCTTTTGATAGATGGACCAATAGTGCTTGGAACGACCGTTGATCTGAAAGCCCTCAAGACCAATGCGATTGAGCTCATCGGTGAGCGTCTTGATGGTCTCGGCCAGATAACGCTCGCGAACCTCGCGCGACTCGGATACCATGCGCGCGATGCGCTGGTAGGCATCGGGCTCCAAGTAGAAAAAGGACAGGTCCTCGAGCTCCCACTTGATTGAACTCATGCCCAGGCGGTCGGCCAAAGGCGCGTACACGTCCATGGTCTCGCGTGCCTTAAACAGGCGGCGGTCCTCGCGCAGAGCGGCAAGCGTGCGCATGTTATGCAGGCGGTCGGCGAGCTTGACGATGATGACGCGGATGTCCTTGGACATGGCGAGGAACATCTTGCGCAGCGTAAGCGCCTGCTTCTCGTCCATGCTGTCGACTTCAATGTTGGTGAGCTTGGTCACGCCGTCGACGAGCCCTGCCACGGTTTCGCCAAACAGACCCGAAACATCGGCAAGCGAGGTCTCGGTGTCCTCGACGGTATCGTGCAGCAACGCGGCGCACACCACATCGCAGTCCATCTTGAGGTCAGCCAGAATGATAGCTACCTCGACGGGATGGTTAATGTACATCTCACCCGAGCGCCGCTTTTGGTTGCAGTGCTTCTCGGCAGCAAAGCAGTAGGCCTGCTCCACATTGGAGAAGTCGTCCTCGTTCATATATTTGAGGCACAGACGCTCCAGCTTGTCGTAGCTGTCCGCCATAATCTCGGGCGGCAGCTCATCGGCATGTTTATAGTGCTCCATCTCCGAAAACGGCTGGAGGGTGGAATCATGGGCGGTACGGGCTGCGGCGTCCATCGAGGTCCCCTTCCCCTAGGCCCGCGGTACGATCGGGCGGTTAACTTTGGCTAGCATATCAGAAGCGCACGAATCGAGTGCCCAGCTCCGAAAAGCCGTGAACTCCATGCGCGAGCGCAAGCCCTCCAAATAGCGAATTGACCTGCTTAATTGCACGCGACCGGGGTTTTCCGCCATCGCGATGCGACGCGTATCGTCAAACCCCGAAACGCGGCAGAAACCGAGTTCTTCGAAGATTCCCAGGCCGCTTTCCACCGAGCGCTCGTCGACCGGCGTGCGGGCATCGATGGCAAGACACATCTGCGCAATGTCGATATCGCTCGCGCAGAATGAATCGTCCCCCGTCTTGCCACGGTTGGAGCGCCACATGGTCTGCAGCGCTCGATAGAGCGTGACAAGCTCATCGCGCTCGGGCGCGTAACAATCGAGCAGGCGCTCATTAATACGAGCGTCACGCGACGAATAGAGCAGGTGAATCACGGCGGGCTGTCCATCGCGGCCGGCACGGCCACTCATCTGGTTAAACTCAATCGCACCAAACGGCATGTGGTAGAGCACGACATGACGGATATCGGGCAGGTTGACGCCCTCACCGAAGGCAGAGGTCGAAACGATGCAACTGAGGCTTCCGTCGCGAAACGCTTCCTCGACACGGCGGCGATCGGAGCGCGCAAGCCCGGCGTTATAGAACGCAATATGGGTCGCGCAGTCGGGCACGCGTTTGCGCAACGTCTTGGCAAGCGCCACGGACTGGTCGCGCGAGTTGACGTAGATGACGGTCTTCTCCCCCGTCGCCACGATTGACACCAGGCGATTTTCGCGGCTCGCAAGGTCACGGTCGTCCTCGAGTTGCAGGTTCTCGCGAACGGTCTCGTCGACCACCGTCCTGGTAATCGGCAATACACGAGCAAGCTCCGCCACGACCGGGGCCGTCGCGGTAGCCGTTGCCGCCATGACAACGGGGTCGCCCAGGGCTTTGAGAATATCGGGCATGTCGAGGTAGGCGCTCCGGTCGCCGCCTTTGGCAAGACCGGCATGGTGTGCCTCATCGATAACGACAAAGCCAATACGTCCAGAACGTGCAAAGCGATCGCGATGGATAGACAGGAACTCCGGCGTCGTGAGAACGATGCCGGTGCGGCCCGAAGCCAGGCCGGCAAACACGTCATCGCGCGCTGCCTCCACGGTCTCGCCGGTCAACACGCCCACGCCAATGCCGAGCGCAGCCATCGTCGACGAGAGGTGATAAGCCTGGTCGGCAACGAGCGCGCGCAGCGGATAGACAAAGATGCTCGCCCGCCCACGAAGGACCGCCTCGCGCGCGGCGTGCACATGGAAGATGAGCGACTTGCCGCGCCCCGTCCCCATAACGGCCAAGACGCTCTGGTGGTCGGCGAGCGCGTCGAGTGCCTCGACCTGCGCGCGATGCGGCTGGTTCGAGCCGATAAAGCTATGGATAAGCGAGCGCGTGAGCTCGGTATAAGAAAGCTGGGCGAGCGTCTCACGTTTACGCGACTCCAGGCGCAGGCCAGAATCCGCTGGTTGCACGCCGCGGCGAAGCTCACATGCCGGATCGTCGATATTGGGCGCCGCGGTATCGCGCACCAAGACATCTTTAATCATGAGCTTGGGCTTCACACGTCCCTGCCAATGTTCGGCCACGGCCTCGAACACCAAGTCGACGGCACTGTCGCAATTGATGAGTTTATCGATCTGCGGCACGCGGAACATGATGGCCGGCACGCTCGCGGCGCCATCGGTCGCCACAAAGCGCATGTGCTCGCCGGTTTTGCCCACCACGGCGCGATCGCACATCGTCACGCCCTCGGCGGCCAGAAGCGGCACCTTATTGCCCTGGCCAAACGGCTCAAGACGGGAAATCTGCTCGATGGTCTCGATATTCAGCTCGGAGAGGTCAACGGTGGCGGCAACCTCGTCAGTGTCCTCAAAGTCATCGGCAGGAAGCTCCGATAGCACGGCCGAAAGGCGACGGCGGAACTCATCGAGCTTGGATGCCTCGATGGTCACGCCCACCGCACCGGCATGCCCGCCGCGACGAATCAGCAGGTCGGAGCAGCGTTCTACGGCGTCGAACAGGTTGACTTTGCCCACCGAGCGACCCGAACCGCGAGCGATACCGTCCTCGATCGAGAACAGCAGCGCCGGCACGTGATAACGGTTGGTCAGGCGGCTCGCCACGATGCCCTTGACGCCCTCGTGCCAACCTTCGCCGCCCACGACAATCGCGCGCCCGCCGTCATAAGTCTCCTCGACCTTCGCCATGGCATCGCGCGTAAGCTCGGCCTCGATCTCGCGGCGTTGGCGATTGATTTCCTCGAGCTCGGCGGCAAGCGCGCTCGCTTCGATGGGGTCGTGGGCAAGCAGCAGGTCAAGCGCCAATTTTGGATCGGCCATGCGGCCGGCGGCGTTTAAGCGGGGAATGAGCGAGAACGATAGACCGTCCGCCGTAATGGTAGCCAGATCGGCCTTGGCGAGCGCTGCAAGCGCGATGTAGCCGGGACGAGCCGTCACGCGCATCTGCTGGATACCCTCGGCGACCAGAGCGCGATTCTCGGGCGTCAATGGCATCATGTCGGACACGGTGCCCAGCGCCGCAACCTCAATCAGCGAACGCCAATACGACGGCTTGCCCAGGCGCTCACCCAAAACCTGCACCAGCTTAAGCGCCACACCGGCACCGGCAAGTTCACGCGAGGGGCCCTCGTCCTCGAGCTTGGGGTCGGTCAGGGGCACGCCCTGCGGCACCTGGTCGGACGGCTCGTGATGGTCCGTGACCACCAAATCAATCCCCAGGCTCTCCAGGTAGGAGACCTCTTCCTTGGCAGCAATACCGTTATCGACGGTCACAATCAGGTTGGGTTGAGCAAGCTCGTTGACGCGGTCGAGCGCCGCACGCGACAGGCCGTAGCCCTCGTCAAAGCGGTGCGGAATAAACGGCGTGACGTTGGCGCCAAACGAACGTAGCGCCTCGGTCAACAGACAAGTCGACGTAATGCCGTCGACGTCAAAATCGCCAAAGACGGCGATACGCTCGTGGTTGCGAATAGCACGCTCAACGCGGTCGGCGACGACCGCCATGCCCGGAATAACAAGCGGGTCCGCCCAGTCGCGATCGAGCGAAGGCGTCAAAAACAGCTGGCCTTCCTCGATGGATGTAATGCCGTGCGCAACCATAATGCGCGCCACCAGCCCGGGTATGCCCAGACCAGCCGAAAGCTCCTTTTCGAGCTCGGGATTTTGCTGAGCGACCGCCCAGCGATGCGTCGTCTTAAGCGATGACATAGGCGCCCACCCCCGATAGGGGCAGGTCGCCGCGATACCTCTCACGGTTCATAGCGATGAGTCCTCTGTGTATGCCCGCTTCGGCAGGCAGATCTGTTGAACGGATTTATTATACCGTGCGGCACGGACGCAGAGCCTCGCGGCACGCCCTGGTTTCGGTAAACGAGGCCGGTAATAGCCTCGAAATAATCGAGCGTTTCTGACGCACGGACGCATGCGAGCGTCTAGCATATCCATTCAAACGAGTTCGCGGATAAAGGGAGTCACGGGGCATATGAAGCAATGGGTTGGACTGGGAAAGTTCCTCGCGGGGCATATGCAGGTCATCGTTCCGATTTGCGTAACGCTCGGCGTGCTCTTTCCCCAGCAGATCGGCGTACTCAAGCCCATCGTTCCCGCCCTCTTCGCCTTTATGACGTTCCAAGGTGCGCTCAGCAACACCTTCCACCAGGTCGCTGAGGTGTTCCGCCGTCCCCTGCACCTGATTTTGGCGCTGCTCGTCTCGGCGGTGCTTATTCCCATAGCAGCCTATGCCATGGGATCGCTGTTCTTTGGCTCCAATCCCAACCTTGTCTGCGGCATCGTGCTCGAGTACAGCGTACCCGTGGCGGTCACTGCCTTTATGTGGATTAGCATGTTCGGCGGCAACGGCCCGCTCGCGCTCACCATCATCCTGACGTCCTCGGTTATCTCGCCTGTGACGATTCCGCTCACGCTGAAGCTCTTGCTGGGTGCCACCGTCTCGATCGATGTGCCGAGCATGATGCAGGACATGGCCTTTATGATCGCCATCCCCGCCGTGCTCGGCATCGTGATCAACGAGCTCACACGTGGATGGGGACACGAGAAGCTCTCCCCCGCGCTCTCGCCCGCCTGCAAGTTCATGATGATGGGCATTATCGCCTCCAACTCCACCGCCATGAGCGAGTACGTCCTGCACATGAACGCGATGCGTCTGGAAGTCGCCCTCTTTATTTTGACCTTCGCCATCAGCGGCTTTGTCGTCGGTTTTCTGGTCGCCCGTGCGCTGCATCTGCCATATAGCGAGACGACTACCATGTGCTTTACCTGCGGCATGCGTAACATCTCTTCGGGCGCCGTCATCGCCACACAGTACTTTCCAGGCGAAGTCGTGTTTCCCGTCATGTGCGGAACGCTGTTTCAGCAGATACTCGCCTCGTTTATCGGGCATCTCTTTGAGCGTCTGACCGGCGAGGAGCGCGCCGCCCAGCGCAAGCGTGTCGAGGCCGGCCGCGACGCCATGGCGCGCTAGACTGTCCGCATTACACGGGTGTTAATCTTGCTATACGAGCGTTTCCAGATGCGCACGCAAGCGCTCAGCATCGATATCGAGCGTTGTCTCGGCATTGACCTGGGCCAAACGATAGCCGACAAAGTAGGGCGAAACCACCCAACGCGGCAGCGCCTTGGCAATGGTCCGACCGCCCAGGTGATAGAAGAACAAGTTGTACGACTCTGCGCGACCACCGTGGTGCTCGTTCAGGATATAGCGCAGAGCCACCTGGATCGCATCGGCGAAGAGATCTGCCTCGGCTTGGTCTCTTGTGTCATCGCTGGCGGCGATTCCCTGCGGGGCTGAAACGTTGACCTCAAAGAACCCCATGATCGGTTCGGTTGAGATGTTGGCCGCGATTCTCCCCTGTTGCCAGACATTGATGCCTTCGAAATTGGCGGAAGTCAACGAAGCATAGCCGTCTTCCTGCTCCAAACCCACAATCTGCATGTGCGGATGAACGAGACTACCGCCCGAGAGAGGACCCTTGTTCTTGTACATGAGCACGCTTCGATACTGCCGTGAATCGATCATCTGCTGCCAGCAATCCAGGGCAAACCTCATCACATGGTGGAGTTCATCTGGCTCATAGGTCACCAGGTCGGCATCGTGATCGGCTGACTCGATCAGCACGGTTTGACGGGTGGCGCGCAGGGTTTTGAACTTATTCTCGAGCCAGATGCAGTCGCCGTCGCGCCGGATGATATTGGCGAGTCCCTCGGTATCGCAAAAGGGGCACGCGGTGCCAGGGCGCCGGTTGTCGTCGGGCTTGCCGCTCGCCTGCTGAACGTCAAATACCAGCGCCACGGGTTACGCCTCCAGCGGCACGATCTTGGTGCCATGGAGCTCGGAGACGCCCAATGCCGCCGCCACGGTATCGCGGTTGGCCGTGGAAATGCCGCCGCCGGGAAGGATGGTCAGGCGGTCGCCCGCATACTCGACAAGACGCGATAGGTGCTCCAGATTGTCCTCGATCGGCGTTCCGGCAGCACCACCATGCGTCAGGATACGCGTGATGCCGCAGTCGGCGAGTGTGTCGACGGCATCGAGCTGAGCCTCGGGCGAGAGCTGGTCAAACGCCATGTGGAAGGTGATGTCAAGGGACTCGCGCTTGCACTCCTCGGTCGCGCAGCCCGCGGCCATCACGAGGGCGCCCAACGTAAGCTCGTCGAGCGCCCAGCCGCCGGCACAAGGCTTGCAGCAGCCAAAGACCAAGCCATCGGCGCCGGCGCTCACGGCAAGACCCAAGTCCATCTCCATCATGCGCAGCTCGTCCTGGTTGTAGTGAAAGTCACCGCCACGCGGGCGAATCATGCACATCGCTCGTGCGTCATGCTCGTGAGCATAGCTGACCGTAGCGCTGATAACACCAGCCGAGGGCGTAGTGCCACCGACGGCAAGGTTGTCGCACAGCTCGATGCGCTTTGCACCGGCATCGATAGCCGCCGGCACCCGCTCAAAGTTCTCGGCACAAAACTCGTACAGCATAGATAGACCCCCAGATGGCAAACGTTTTCCGATGGGCATTGTCGCACGCCCCCATGAAGTTGCGGTGGAATAGGGACTGTTTTGGCCTCTGAGGCTCCCATTTAGTCCCTATTCCATCGCAACATAAAGGGGGTAGTCGTTGGCATCTGCCACAACGCCGATGTTTTGGCAACGACAGCGAAAGCCCGCCAGAGCGAGCAAGGTGCCTTGAAACAAGGCAGCATTGACCTTCTGGTCATGCCGCCGAAGTTGAAAGGCAGATTGCCGCTCTGGCGGGCTTGCAGCGTCGGCTGGTTACGGCGTTTGGCAAAACGCCGTAACTATCTAGCCGCCCAGGTAGGCTTTACGCACGTTATCGTCGTGCAGCAGTTCTTGGCCGGTGCCGGTCATGGTGATCTTGCCGGTCTCGAGCACGTAGCCGCGTGTGGCGATGGAAAGAGCCATCTGTGCGTTTTGCTCGACCAGGAGCACCGTGGTGCCGGCCTTGTGCAGGTCCTCGACAATTTGGAAGATCTGTTCGATCAGAATCGGCGCCAGACCCATGGAGGGTTCGTCGAGCATGAGCAGCTTAGGGTTACTCATAAGGGCGCGGCCCATAACGAGCATCTGCTGCTCGCCGCCCGAAAGGGTACCGGCGACCTGGCGACGACGCTCCTTCAGGCGCGGGAACTGCTCGTAGACGCGCTCGAGGCCCGGAGCCACCGTTGACTTGGGCTGCGTATAGGCACCCATTTCCAGGTTCTCCTCGACCGTCATCTGCAAAAAGGCACGACGACCCTCGGGCACCTGAGCCAGGCCCTTACCAACCAGCTTGTCGGCGGGCGTATGGGTAATGTCCTCGCCCATAAACTTGATGGAGCCGGTCTTAGAGCGCAGCAGGCCCGAGACGGTCTTGAGCGTCGTGGACTTGCCGGCACCGTTGGCGCCAATCAGGGCCACGATCTCACCCTCGTTGACGTTAAAGGAGATGTCCTTAATGGCGTGGATGGCGCCGTACCAGACGTTGATGTTGTAGACGGAAAGCATCGGCTCTGCCATTTAGTTCTCCCCCTTATCCTGCTTGCCCAGATATGCCTCGATAACAGCGTCGTTGTTCTGGATCTCCTCGGCCGTACCCTTGGCGATGACCTTACCAAAGTTGAGCACGCAGATGCCCTCGCAGATGTTCATAACGAGCGACATATCATGCTCGATAAGCATGATGGCGATGCCGAAGGTGTCGCGAATCTTGACGATGTTCGCCATGAGTTCTGCGGTCTCGGACGGGTTCATTCCGGCGGCAGGCTCGTCGAGCAGCAGTAGCTTGGGGTTGGTGGCAAGCGCGCGGACGATTTCCAGACGACGCTGGGCGCCGTAAGGCAGCGATCCGGCCTGCTCATTTGCCAGGTGCTCCATGTCAAAAATGGACAGCAGCTCCATGGCGCGCTCGTGGGCGGCCTTCTCGTGCTTCCAATACGTCGGCAGGCGCAGAACGCCCTCAAAGCCGGAGTAGCGCTCCTGGTTGTGCAGGCCGACCTTAACGTTGTCCTCCACCGTCATGGTGTTGAACAGGCGAATGTTCTGGAACGTACGGGCAATACCCATGCGGTTGACCTGGTAGACCGACTTGCCCGAGGTGTCCTCACCGTCGAGCAGGATGGTGCCGTGCGTGGGCTGGTACACCTTGGTGAGCAGGTTGAAGACCGTGGTCTTGCCAGCGCCGTTGGGGCCGATGAGACCGGCGATCTCGGTCTTGCCGATGGTCAGGCTAAAGTCGTCTACTGCCTTAAGGCCGCCAAACTCAATGCCCAAGTGGATGCACTCGAGCGCCGGGCGCTGACCCAGGTCGCGGTCGGGAACGATAGCGCCAGAAGGATACGGGACCATCTTGCCCTTGTTGAACTCAAACTTACTGGGCATCGGCTGCCACCTCCTTCTTGGAAGCAAAGCGGTCCTTAATGCGTGCGAAGAATGCCTTGAGCTGTGGGTTGTTAGTAAAGACCATGACCAGGATCAACACGATGGCGTAGATGAGCATGCGGTAGTCCGAGAACTGACGGAGCAACTCGGGGAGCACCGTGAGCAGCGCCGCGGCGATAACGGAACCGCGCATGTTGCCCAGGCCGCCCAGAACCACGAACACCAGAATGAGGATCGACGTGTTGAAGTCGAACTTAGTAGCGGAAAGCTGCGAGAAGTTACCGCCGAACAAAGCTCCGGCAGCACCGGCGAGGGCGGCGGAAACCACGAAGGCGATCATGCGGTACTGGGTGACGGAGATGCCCACGGACTCGGCAGCGATCTTGTTATCGCGCACGGCAATAATGGCACGGCCGGTACGGCTGCGAACCAGGTTGAGTACAATCACGAGCGCGACCATAACCAGGATGGCACCGGCGAGGAAGGTCGAGTACGTCGACACGCCCGAGGCACCCTGGGCGCCCTTGATGATGGCGGTGCCGTCCTCGAGCAGGTGCAGGTCGTCGATCGTAGAGTTGCCCGTGATGTTAAAGATCACGTGCAGGCCGCGGGAGTCGACACCCACAATGAGGCAGGTGACGATCTCTTTGATGATCTCGCCAAAGGCCAGCGTCACGATAGCCAGGTAATCGCCGCTCAGACGAAGGACCGGGATGCCAATCAAGAAGCCCAGAATGGCGGCAGCGATGGCGCCGACCACGATACTGATGATAAGGCGCACCGGATCGGAGGGAACGGCGCTCTCCAGCGCGACGGCGGTGACGATGCCCGTATAGGCGCCGACGCTCATAAAGCCCGCGTGGCCCAGCGACAAGTCGCCCGCGATACCGACGACGAGGTTGAGGGAAATGGCCATGACGATATAGGCCGTAATGGGGACCAGCTGACCGGCAATCATGCGCGGAATCATGTGGTTAGACTGCATAAAGAACACGATGGCGAACGCCACAAGGCACATGGCGTACGTAACAAAGTCGTGACGCGTCTGCTTGTCTTTAAGAAACTTCATAACGCTCACCTACACCTTCTCGGGGACGTACTTGCCCAAGAGGCCGGCAGGCTTGACGAGCAGGACGATGATCAGAACACCAAAGACGATGGAGTTGGCAAGGCTCGTGGAAATGTAAGCCTGTGCCATCGCCTCGATGATGCCGATAAGAATACCGCCAACAAAGGCACCGGGAATGGAGCCGATGCCGCCGAAGACGGCAGCGTCGAAAGCCTTGATACCAGGCATGGCACCCGTGGTGGGCTGCAACACCGGCGAGTAGGAGCACAGGAGTACGCCGGCGATGGCGGCGAGGGCGGAGCCGATGGCGAACGTCATCGAGATGGTGCGGTTGACGTTGATGCCCATGAGCTGAGCAGCGGCCTTGTCCTCGGACACGGCTCGCATGGCCTTGCCCATCTTGGTCTTACCCGTAAAGAACATCAGGCCGGCCATGATAACCAAGCAGGCGACGATGGTGACGAGCGAGACGGCGCTTACGTTAAACTTGGCCAAGAACTCCGGCACCGGAAAGGTGACGAGCGAAGTGAAGTTCTTGGGTGTGGCGCCCCACAGAAGCTGCGCGGCGTTCTGCAGGAAGTAAGACACGCCGATAGCCGTGATCAGAACGGCCAGCGGACCTGCTTGGCGTAGCGGCTTATAGGCCAGACCCTCAATGAGGACACCGAGAACCGTGCAGACCACACAAGAGAGAACTACAGATGCCCAGCCCGGGAGGCCGAGATACGACGTGGCGCAGAACGAGACATAGGCACCGACCATGATGACATCGCCGTGAGCGAAGTTCAGCATCTTGGCGATACCGTAGACCATGGTGTAGCCCAACGCGATGATGGCGTAGACGCTGCCCATGGACAGGCCGTTGACCAGGTATTGGATAAAGACCGTCATGTTCCACATCCCCCTTTCGAATAGGTTTCCAGTTGATGTATGAAACAGGGACGTTACATCGTCCCTAGATACCAAGCAAGCAGGGAAGGCCACAACCTCCCCTGCTTGGGATTAAAACCGCTCTATGTAAGGCGGCCTATTATGCCTGTACGTACTTGCCGTCGGTGATGACGTACGCCGTGGGCTCCTTCTGGACCTGCCCCTTATCGTTCCAGGTGAGCTTGCCGGTCAGACCGTCAACGGTAATCTTGAGCATAGCCTTGGGCAGCTTCTCGGAGACCTCGGTCGGGTCGGCGTCGACACCAAGACCGGCCTCCTTGAGGGCCTCGGCCACCGCGTGCACGCCGTCGTAGGCGTCGGCGGCAAACTGGTCGGGGGTATCGCCGTACTTATCCTTGTAAGCGTTGACGAAGTCGGCGTTCTTCTCGTCGTCGGCGGAGAACGGGGTCATGAGCAGCAGACCTTCGGCAAGAGAGGTGTCGAAGCCCTCAACGCCCAGGATGCCGTCCATGCCGTCGCAACCCATCATCTTGACGTCGTAGCCCATATCCTTGGCGTTCTTGAGCAGGACGGACGCCGGCGTGTAGTAGATCGGCGCGAAGATCATGGTAGCGCCGGCCTGCTTGGCCTTGGTCAGCTGGTTGGTAAAGCTCGTGGCAGAATCGTCCTTAAAGGTCTCCTCGTCGACAATCTCGAGCTTGGACTCAGCGGCCTGGGCCTTAAAGGAATCCGCGATACCCGAAGAATAGGCGTCGCCGGAGTTGTAGAACAGCACGAACTTCTCATCCGCATACTTCTGCGCCAGGAACTTGGCAGCGTTGACACCCTGGTTGGGGTCGGTGAAGCAAACCTGGAAGACGCAATCCTTGCCGTCAGTGACGTCCTCGGAGGACGCGGACGGGGTGATCATGAACGTCTTGGGGTCGTTACCACACTCAGCGGCAACGGCAACCGACGCACCCGTGGTGGTCGGGCCGACGAGGGCCTGCATGCCCCAGTCGAGCAGGGTATTAAAGGCGTTGACGGCCTTCTCGCCGTCGGCCTGGTCGTCCTCGGCCTTGCTGGCAAGCGGCAGCTCCTTGGTGGAGAAGTCCTTGCAGCCAAGCTCGACGCCCTGGGTAACGGACTTGCCGTAAGACGCGGCGGCACCGGTCAGCGGGCCGATGGTGCCGATCTTAAACGAAGCGTCGCTCGAAGCGGAACCGCTGTCGCCGCCGTTGGAGGAGCAGCCAGCTAGAATGGACATCGCCCCCAGACCTGCTGCGCTCGCGATAACGCTCCTGCGATTCATAACAGGGTTCAATGACTTACCGGTGAGGCTCGACATGCGGCTCTCCTCTCAAATCTCGTCGGGTTTTGGTTACCCGACAGGCCATCCTTCGCCGTGTTCGGCGTTCGCAAAATAGTAGACGCTTTAGTTAGGAAAAGTGGCGGTTATTTCGACTTTTCTTTGGATTTGTTCATTTATCCATATTTCTGCGTATTTCTATTACTTTATGCAGTAAAGCCACTTTATTGTGTAAAAGCAATGTTTCCGTTCTGTTACAAGCGTCCCCGCCCTGAATAAAACAGCCTCACCGGTCGCGCTTTATGCGCGCTTAGGCGGCGATGTACTTGCCGTCCTGGATCACATAGGCCGTAGCGGGCTTTTCGACTTGGCCCTCGTCGTTCCACGTGAGCTCGCCAGTCAGGCCCTCGATCTTGATCTTGCGCATGGCCTTGGTCGGCTGGTTGATAAAGCTCGTGGAGGAGTCGTCCTTAAAGGTCTCGGTATCGACGATGTCGAGCTTGGATGCCTTGGCCTGCTCGGCAAAGGCATCGGCGATCTCGGCCGAGACGGCGACGGCGGCACCAGTGGTAACGGAGTCGACGAGCGCCTGCATGCCCCAGTCGCACAGGGCGAACCTTATGGTGTAAACGTTGACAGTTTGTTACGGAGTTCCGTTTGTAGCGAGCATGTTTCCAATGTTTCCGCAGCGTTTCGGGGGGTGCCGTTTTGTGCGACTCCTGTTGCCTGGCGAGCACGCGCCCTCGGTTCACGCTAGAATGCACTCAACCTTTAAGCGGTAATCCATCCATAAGATGCACGAAGGAGCTATCTATGAGCGAACCCCTGCGCACCGTGAACGTCGGTCTGATCGGTCTGGGAACCGTCGGCGGCGGCGTGGCCCGTCTGATTAAGAGCCACCACGATGAGTACCTGGCCGCCTACGGCATCGACCTTAAGCTAACTCGCGCCTGCGCGCTTGCCTGGGAGCAGGCCGAGGCGGCCGGTATTGAGCGCGAGGCCTTTACGAGTGACTGGCACGACGTCGTCAGCGACCCCGCTGTCGACATCGTCGTCGAGCTGATCGGCGGTGAGCATCCCGCAACCGAGATCTTCACCACTGCCTTTGAGCACGGCAAGCACGTCGTCTCTGCCAACAAAGCCCTACTGGGCCGTCACGTCGAGACGCTTGCCGAGAAGGCACGCGCGTGCGGCGTGCAGATTAAGTGCGAGGCCAGCTGCGGCGGCGGCATCCCCATCGTGAGCACGCTTGAGCACGACCTGGTGGGCAACAAGATCCTGACCATCGCCGGTATTCTCAACGGTACCACCAACTACATCCTGTCGCGCATGGACGCCGAGGGTGCCGATTACGCCGACGTGCTCGCCGACGCGCAGGCCAAGGGCTATGCCGAGGCCGACCCGTCCGCCGACGTCGACGGCTTCGACGCCGCCAGCAAAACGGCGATCCTCGCCTCCATCGGCTTTGGCACCCGTGTGACCACCGACGACGTATACCAGCAGGGCATCCGTACCATCGGCGCCGAGGACATCGCCCAGGCACGCGAACTCGGCTACACCATTAAGCTGCTCGGCATCGCCCGCAACACCGACGCCGGCGTCGACGTCCGCGTGCATCCCACGCTGATCCCCGCCGACCACATGCTCGCCAAGGTCAACGGCGCCATGAACGCCGTCTACGTGGTGGGTGACGCCGTGGGCGAAACCATGTTCTACGGTGCCGGCGCAGGCTCCTTCCCCACCGCAAGCGCCGTCGTGGGCGATATCCTGTCGCTCTCCGAGCAGATCAGCCGCGGCGTGGCTCCGCTTCCCGAGATTGAGCCCTATGGTCACAACCTCGCCTTTAAGCCCATGGACGAACTCCAGACCAAGTACTATGTGCGTCTGAAGGTCGCCGACCGCGTGGGCGCCCTGTCCGAGACGGTCGACATCTTTGCCAAGCACAACATCTCGATCTCGCTCATCAACCAGGTCGAGGACGGCAAGTCGGGCGTCAGCGATGCCTGCTCGGTCATCTTCCTGACGCACCGCGCACTCGAGAAGGACGTCCAGGCTGCCGCCGCCGAGCTTGCCAGTGTCGACTGCGTGGCCGAGGTCGCCAACGTCCTGCGTATCGAGGACGTCGAGGCCTGGACCGAAGGTGTTATGGCCAACTAATCCAACGCTTGCCTAGCAATACACGCTTTGAGGGCTCCCGTCCGATGTGGGACGGGAGCCCTTTTGTCTCCTGCCCCAAGCACAACGGCAGAGTACATTTGCGCGAACCGCTCATCGGTAACGCGGGCTACCGTTCACCGATATGCAGACGCGACCGATTCCGGCTACCGCTACGCTGTGCTGCGAATGTCCGCCCGCGATGAGAGGAAGCACCATGTTGCTCGAGGGCAAGAAAGCAATCATCACCGGAGGCACGCGCGGTATCGGCTATGCCATCGCCTGTCGCTTTATCGAGGAGGGCGCCGCCGTCACGGTCTTTGGCTCGCGTCAGGAGACTGCCGACGCCGCCGTTGAAAAGCTGGCCGCAGCCTATCCCGAGGCCAAGGTCTGGGGCCGCACCTGCGACCTCACCTCGCTCGAGGCCGTAACCGAGGCCTTTACCGAGGCAGCCGCCGACATGGGTGGCCTGGACACGGTCGTTAACAACGCCGGCATCTCCCAGCGCTCGCCGCTTCTGGAGTACACGGCCGAAGAGTTCGCCAAGGTCATGGACCTCAACGTCGTCGCCGTCTTTAACGGCCACCAAGCCGCTGCCAAGATTATGGCCGAGGCAGGCCACGGCGGCACCATCACCACCACGAGCTCGATGGTCGCCAAGTACGGTCAGCCCTCCGGCGTTGGCTATCCCACGTCCAAGTTCGCCGTCAACGGTATGGTCCAGTCGCTCTCGCGCGAGCTCGCCCCCATGGGCATTCGCGTCAACGCTGTCGCTCCCGGCGTGACCAAGACCGATATGGTCGCCAACCTTCCCGAAGAGGTCATCAAGCCCATCATCGCCACCATTCCGCTCGGCCGCATGGGCGAGCCCGAGGACGTCGCCAACGCCTTCGTTTTCCTAGCGAGCGACATGTCCTCCTATGTCACGGGCGCCGTGCTCCCCGTCGACGGAGCCGCCCGCTCTTAAGGGACCACAAGCCTCAGCTCCCAGCCTCAACATAGTCCAACAAAGAAGGCGCGCCGTCTGCATCAACTGCAGGCAGCGCGCCTTCTTCTGTTTGAAAGGGAAGCTGTGTCCCGGAATTCCGACTCAGACCGGGACGCAGCTTCCCTCAGGGCCATGTTTCGGAAAGAGCGCCCCGTTTTGAACGCCGATTCTGGGATACCGTTTCCGCAACGGGTCTCTCGCGGAAACTGCATCCCACTCTGAGCGCCCATTCCGGGACACAGTTTCCCAACGGCCCCCGTTTCGGAAACCACATCCCGTTCCGAGCCTTCAAAGCAGGACGCGGCTTCCCCGAGAGAGTATCGACTACTTGCCGTCGTCGTCCTCGGCTTCTTCTCTTGCATAGAGCTCCAGCATGCGGCGGCGGTATTCGCGCACGGCGAGCTTGGCGCGCTCCAGGCGGCGACGCTCGCGCGGAGTCAGCTCGGACGGGTCGACCTCGTCTCCATAGGTCTTATCGGCAAGAAGATGTGCCGCGTCCACAATACGGGCATCGATATGGCCGCTCGCCGCCTCGGCGGAAAGACGCTCGGCAATCGTATCGAGCGTAGGCAAGCCCTCGAATACGCGACCATGGCCATGCGAAGTCAGCAGCTCGTGCTCACGTGCGAGCAGGCTCGCCAAATCGTGATGGGCGCGCAGGATGTCGAGCGCATCGGATGGATGCTCGGCAACTTCTGCCACGGCGGCGACCGGCGCGGCGTCGACCACGCGGTAGAAGAGCTGCGCGAGCAACGGCATCAAGAACACCGTGATGGCACCGGCGGCAACCATGACCGACGCAATATCTTGCGACAGCGCGCCCGCGTTGACGGCAACGCTTGTCACGGCAACGATGATCGGCAGGGCCGTGGTGCAGTACAGGGCCACGGTAATGCGACCATACGCCGACACATCGCGCGTCGCAGGACAAATGCTCATAGAGATGAGAATGGGAACGGCACGAATAATCAACAACGCCACGATAAAGCCCACGAGCAGACCCGGGCGCGACGCCACGGCCGTCAGATTGATCTTTGCGCCCGATACGGTAAAGAATACCGGAATCAAAAAGCCGTAGGCCAGGCCGTCGAGCTTGGTCTCGAGCGTATGGTTGCCCTCGGGGATGATGTAGCGCAGGACAAAGCCGGCGGCAAAAGAACCCAACACGATGTCGAGATCAAAGACAGCCGAGAACGCCACGAGTGTGACCAGGATGAGCACCGTCAGGCGCACGAAGGTCTGCGACGTGGTATCGGCACGTTCCTCGACAAACGCAAAGAAGCGGCTGCCGACGCGCTTGGAGCGGCTCGGGACCACGGCCAGCAACACGCAGACCACCGCAAACAAGCCAAGGATCACAAGCGTTTGGATGCCGGTGCGGGCAGACAGCAGCACCGACATGGCAAGCACAGGGCCGAGCTCACCCCAAGTGCCATACGCGAGAATCGAGTCGCCCACGCGCGTGCCGGTGAGCGAGCGCTCACGCATGATGGGCACGAGCGTACCGAGCGCCGTCGAAGTGAGGGCAAGCGTCACGGCGATACCGTCGAAATGACTGACCGAGAACCACGGGGTAAAGCGTACGGCAAGCCAGGCGATACCAAACGTGACGACCCACGTCGCCAAGCCGTAGCGCCCCTCGACGCCCGTGATGCTCTTGGGGTCGATCTCAAAGCCGGCAAGCAGGAACAAGAAGGCCAGGCCCAGCTCGGACACAAGCGAGACCTCGGCATCTACATGGATGACGCCGAGCATATGGGGTCCCAGCACCGCGCCGAGCACGAGCAAAAAGACCGTCTCGGGAACGGGTTTTCCGGGAATCGCCGAGGCGATAAAAGGACTCGCAAAGGCCACGAGTGCGATGATGGCGAGCGAAACGAATGCCATGTGATGCCTTTCTCTTGTTTGCGCTTCACTGTAGCACCCTCGCCGTCCTCAACGCGCCGCGAGCTGTCGTATCATAGTGAGGTTTACAAACATGTGGCTCAAGGCGACCGCGAGGCTTGTCCCGTAAACCGACCGCTGCCGCATACCGTACCGTACGCCCAACCGATCAGGAAGGCAGGAACCAATGGTCTCTCGTATCTACGTGGAGAAGAAACCCGGGTTCGACGTCGAGGCTCAGCAGCTCAAGGGCGAGCTGACCGAAATTCTCGGCATCAAGGGCATCGAGGCCCTGAGGATCATCAACCGCTACGACGTCGAGGGCATCGACGAGGAGCTTTTCCGCTCCTGCGTGCCGACCGTCTTTAGCGAGCCCCAGGTCGATGTGACCTACGACGAACTCCCCGCAAGCGATGGCGCCGTCTTTGCCGTCGAATTCCTGCCTGGCCAGTTTGACCAGCGCGCCGACTCCGCCAGCGAGTGCGTGCAGCTCATCAGCCAGGGCGAGCGCCCCGCCGTGCGCTCCGCCAAGGTCTATATGATCTCGGGCGCTCTGGACGAGGCCGCCATCGATGCCATCAAGCACTACGTGGTGAACCCCGTCGAGGCGCGCATCGCCTCGCTCGACCTGCCCGAGACGCTGTACATGGAGACTCCCGAGCCCCAGCCCGTCGAGGTGCTCGACGGCTTCCGCAAGCTCGACGAGGCCGGCCTTGCCGCCTTTATCGCCGATCGCGGCCTTGCCATGGACGAGGCAGACATCGCCTTTTGCCAGCAGTACTTCCGCGATGAGGACCGCGACCCCACCATCACCGAGATCCGCGTGATCGACACCTACTGGTCCGACCACTGCCGCCACACCACCTTCGGCACCGTCCTGGACGACGTGACGATCGACGACGCCGTGGTGCAGCAAGCCTTCGACCGCTACATGGAGATGCGCCACGAACTCGGCCGCGACGCCAAGCCCGTCTGCCTCATGGACATGGGCACCATCGGCGCCAAGTACCTTAAGAAGACCGGCGTCATGACCGATGTCGACGAGTCCGAGGAGATCAACGCCTGCACCGTCAAGGTGAAGGTCGATGTCGACGGCGAGGACCAGGACTGGCTGTTCCTGTTTAAGAACGAGACCCACAACCACCCGACCGAGATCGAGCCCTTCGGCGGTGCCGCCACCTGCGTGGGCGGCGCCATCCGCGACCCGCTCTCGGGCCGCAGCTACGTGTACCAGGCCATGCGTGTCACCGGCGCCGGTGACCCCACCGTCCCGGTTTCCGAGACGCTCGAGGGCAAGCTGCCGCAGCGCAAGCTCGTGACCACTGCCGCCGCCGGCTACTCCAGCTACGGCAACCAGATCGGCCTTGCCACCGGCCAGGTCAACGAGCTCTATCACCCCGGTTACGTGGCCAAGCGCATGGAGGTTGGCGCCGTCGTGGGCGCTACCCCGGCAAACCACGTTCGTCGCGAGTGCCCCGCCCCCACCGACAAGATCATCCTGCTGGGCGGCCGCACCGGCCGCGATGGCATCGGTGGCGCCACCGGCTCCTCCAAGACCCAGAACACCGAGTCCATCGAGACCTCGGGTGCCGAGGTCCAGAAGGGCAACGCCCCTGTCGAGCGCAAGCTGCAGCGTCTGTTCCGCCGCGGCGACGCCTGCCGTCTGATCAAGCGCTGCAACGACTTTGGCGCCGGCGGCGTCTCGGTCGCCGTGGGCGAGCTTGCCGACGGCCCGTATGTCGACCTGGACACCGTGACCAAGAAGTACGACGGCCTGGACGGCACCGAGCTCGCTATCTCTGAGTCCCAGGAGCGCATGGCCTGCGCCGTCGCCGACGGTGACGTCGAGGAGTTCATGGGCTACGCCGCCGAGGAGAACCTGGAGGCGACCGTTATCGCCGAGGTTACCGCTGAGCCGCGCATGCGCATGGCCTGGAACGGCGTCGCTATCGTCGACCTGTCCCGCGAGTTCCTCAACTCCAACGGCGCACCCAAGCACCAGGTCGCCCACGTGTGCGCCCGTAGCGTGTGGCAGCCCAGCTGGGCCGGCACCACGCTCGCCGAGCGCATGACCTCGCTCGTCACCGACCTCAACGTCGCTTCCAACAAGGGCCTTTCCGAGCGCTTCGACTCCACCATCGGCGCCGCGACCGTGCTCATGCCCTTTGGCGGCAAGACGCAGCTCACCCCCAGCTCGGCCATGGTCGCCAAGTTCCCCGTGGGCGGCGAGACCACCACGGCGAGTGCCATGGCATGGGGCTTCAACCCCTATCTGATGGAGGCCGACCAGTTTGCGGGCGCCTACCTGTCCGTGGTCGAGTCCATCGCCAAGCTCGTGGCTGCCGGCTTTGAGCACAAGCGCGCCTATCTCTCCTTCCAGGAGTACTTCGAGCGTCTGCGCACCGAGGCCGAGCGCTGGGGCAAGCCCACGGCAGCCGTCCTGGGCGCCCTCATGGCCCAAGTCGACCTGGGTGCCGGCGCCATCGGCGGCAAGGACTCCATGAGCGGTTCGTTTGAGGACGAGACCGGCGAGCTCAACGTTCCGCCGACCCTGATCAGCTTCGCCGTCGCCGTGGGCAAGGCCGCCCGCGCCGTCTCGCCCGAGTTCAAGGGCCTCACGCACCGCGTCGTCCGCATCGCCCCCGCCACCTATGGCGAGGACTACCGTCCCGACGCCCAGCAGTTGCTCGCCGCGTTTGACGCCGTCGAGGCGCTCACTGCTACCGGCAACGCCCTGGCCATATCCACGCCCGGCTACGGCTGCGGCGCCGAGAGCCTCTTTAAGATGTGCGTCGGTAACCAGATCGGTATCGAGCTTGCCGAGGATGTAGACGTGGAGAGCCTCTTCACCCCGCTCTACGGCAGTTTTATCGTCGAGCTCGCCGAGGACGCCGAGCTGCCCGAGGTCGCCGACGGCGTTGTCGTCGAGCCCCTGGGCACCACCGTCGAGGGCTATGTCATCGACACCGGCTCCGAGGTCATCGAGCTCGCCGAGCTCCAGGAGGCCTGGGAGAGCGGCATCGAGGGCGTCTTCGCCTACCGCAGCGCCGGCGAGACCCCCGAGGTCGAGACCATCGACTTCCGCGCCAAGGATATCCACGTGTACGGCGGCGCCAAGATCGCCCGCCCGCGCGTGATCATCCCCGTGTTCCCCGGCAACAACTGCGAGTACGACAGCGCCCGCGCCTTCCGTGCCGCCGGTGCCGAGGCCGACACCTTCGTGATCAACAACCTCACGCCCGAGGCCGTCGCCGAGAGCACCCACGAGCTTGCCCGCCGCATCCGTGCAAGCCAGATCGTTATGATCCCCGGCGGCTTCTCGGGCGGCGACGAGCCCGACGGCTCTGCCAAGTTCATCACGGCGTTCTTCCGCGCTCCCGAGGTCACCGAGGCAGTCCGCGACCTGCTCAAGGCCCGCGATGGCCTGATGCTGGGCATCTGCAACGGCTTCCAGGCCCTGATCAAGCTCGGCCTGGTGCCCTACGGCGACATCGTCGACGCCACGCCCGATGCGCCCACGTTGACGTTCAACACCATCGGTCGCCACCAGAGCCGTCTGGTGCGCACCCGCATCTCGTCCAACTTGTCCCCGTGGCTGTCGCAGTGCAGCCTGGACGACCCCTATACCGTCGCCATCAGCCACGGCGAGGGCCGCTTTGTCGCCAATGACGAAGTGCTCGCCCAGCTGATCGCCAACGGCCAGGTCGCCACGCAGTACGTGGGCGAGAACGGCAAACCCAGCATGGACCTTTCCGTCAACCCCAACGGCTCCGCACTCGCCATCGAGGGCATCACGAGCCCCGACGGCCGTGTCCTGGGCAAGATGGGCCATGCCGAGCGTCGCGGCGACAACCTGTACTGCAACGTGCCCGAGCATGTCCCCGGCGACAAATTCATGCCGATCTTTGAGAGCGGCGTAGCCTACTTCGCTTAATACGTTCCCATCGGGTACAATCCCCTCGGGTAACAACACCCGCCACCGGCACGCCCGGTGGCGGGTTCTTTTTTGCTTCGCGCGTATAGGAGAAGAACATCATGGAAAGCCGCAAGCCGTATCTCGCCACCCTGCCCGGACTCATCCTGGGCTGCCTCGTTTGCTGCGCGCTCTGGGGGTCGGCTTTCCCCTGCATCAAAATCGGCTACGGCCTCTTTGGCATCCCGGCGCACGACAGCGCCTCGCAGCTGCTCTTCGCCGGTCTGCGCTTCACCCTTGCCGGCATGCTGGTCATTGTTGGCATGAGCGTGGCCCAGCGCCGTCCGCTCGTTCCGCAAGCGCGTGATATCAAGCCCATATGTATCCTGTCGCTCTTCCAGACTATCGGGCAGTACTTCTTTTTCTACCTGGGACTCTCGCGCGCCAGTGCCATGTCGAGTTCCATCATCGAGGCCAGCGCCAACTTCCTAGCCATCCTCTTTGCCGCTCTGGCGTTTCGCACCGAGAAGCTCAATACGGCCAAGGTGCTCGGCTGCGTACTGGGCTTTGCCGGCGTCGCGCTCGTCAACCTTTCGGGCGCGGACGGCACCTTTGGCTTTACGCTCGACGGCGAGGGTTTTATCCTGGCCTCCACCGTCGCGGGTGCCCTTTCGACCTGCCTGATCGGCATCTTCTCGCGCGAGCACGACGGCGTCTTGCTTGCCGGGTGGCAGTTCTTGGTCGGCGGCCTGGCCCTCACCGCCATCGGCTTTTTGATGGGTGGCGCGCTCTCCCCCACGGCGATTGCCCCCGCCATCACGCTCATCATCTACATGGCGCTTATCTCCGCGGTCGCCTACTCGCTGTGGTCGCGCCTGCTTGCCGTCAACCCCGTCAGCCGCGTCTCGGTCTTTGGGTTTATGAACCCCGTCTTTGGTGTGCTGCTGAGCGCGCTACTGCTCGGCGAGGGTGCTGGCACGAGCCCCGTTACCGTCATCGTTGCCCTGCTATTGGTCTGCGGCGGCATCATCATCGTCAACAAACCCAAAAAAGCCTAGCGAGCTACCCTTATTTAGCAGAGAGGATTCACATACTTTAGCTTAATGGAGTACATCAGTGAGCTGAGGGCCGCCACGCACGCAAGCGTGCACCCCTTTTCCTAGCGTATCTGGACGCCGGCTTTCTTTTTCTCGGCCTTGACGCGGTAGAGCTCCGCATCGGCAGCGCGAAGTAAGTCTTGCTAGGTATCAACACTATCGCCGACCCGCGCGTAACCGATGGACATCCGCAATGCATACGGCACCTCGGCACGAGCGAGCTCGTCGTTAATCGCCGAACACAGGTCTATGATGTCCTGTTCCGCCGCAGCCTTCTGGAGCACCACGAACTCATCGCCGCCATAACGTGCGATAAAACCACCAGACGCCGAGCAGACCTCTTTGAGCGTAGCAGATATGACCTGGAGAGCATGGTCGCCCTCCACATGTCCATAGCGATCGTTAATCAGCTTAAAGCCGTCGGCGTCCATCATAAGCAGATACACATCATCGGCCTGATCAGCACCCGAGAACAGCGACAGCATATAGGTCTCAAAACGGTTGCGATTGTTAAGGCCAGTCAACGGGTCGGTCGAGATCAGCTGCTCCTGACAGATGATATAGAGCAGCAACATGCTAATCATTATGCCGACACAAAGGCCAGGCACCGAGTATACGATCTGAAAGGTACCGCCCACCAGAGCGGGAACCGCAAAAAAGGCGAGGGTGCGATAAATGGCCTTCTTTTGCAGGCTTTCGACTTTTCGAGCCTGAATAAAGGCATGCAAGGACGTATATATGACGTAGCAGTAGCTAACGATAGGCTGAATCATATAAAGCGCTCCGCGACGATATACGCCCCGCGCATCGATATAGAACATAGCGTGCGTCCAGTAGCTGGTAAATGCCAGAACGACCACCAATGCGGTTGGCAACGTTAAAAGTACCACCCTATAGGGCGTGGTCAGGAGCCGTGAGCCCTGCATCGTCTCGGAATAGAAAAACCAAATGAGGCACGCGATGGCGAACAGCGAAAACGAAACCGCGTTGGAAATCCAGTTGGCCGTGATGCCTACAGGAGTGCTCACGCCGTCCGAGAGCGTCCAGATCATATCGAAGAAAATGTAGGCAGCAGACGTGTAGCCCAGCATGCTAAACAAAAGCTGCTGGGTGCTCGAGAACAGGGAGCGACGGCTTCGTACGGCAAGTCCGATAAGAATAATCATGCACAGCAGGAATATCTCGATCTTGAGTGCCTTTACCACTAGACGCCCTCCCTTCAATATCCAAGTGGCCAGAATCGCCCAATTCGAATCTGGGCAACAAACACCCCCTACTCCGCAGGAGTAAGGGGAATAATAGCAGAGCGACCGAACGTCACTGCAAGACAGCTCTCGTTCGGGCGCTCAAACGGCGCGAGTTGCACGCCGGAATCATTGATGGGTATCGATTGCTACTCGCCATCGATGTCGGTCGCGACAGCCTCTTCGATGGCCTCGACACCGGCAGGCGACAGGTCTTCCTTGCTCTGGCAGAACTTCTTATCGACCCAGCCGGTCAGAATCGGGGCCATGATTGCCGTGATGATGACGGCAGTGGCGATCTGCGCATACGCGGTGGGCGCAAGCTCGGCATAGCGCGGAGCGACCTCGGCGAGGGCGACCGGCGTGGTCATGGCCGTGCCGGCAATGGTGGAACATGCCACAGCCGCCTTACCATTGCCGCCACACAGGCGCTCGAAGGCAAAGGTAATGGGACCGACGATAAAGAGCGTGATGAGGCCCAGCAGGATGCCCGAAATGCCACCGGCGATGAAGCTCGAAAGGCTCATGGACGCACCGAGCTGAAAACCAATTACAGCGATCGCGGGATTGGCGCCGGGAACCAGCAGGTTCTTGATAAACGGGAACAAGTTGCCCAGGACCATGCCGATAACAAGCGGCAGGATGGATCCGATGATGGTGCCGACGGGGATGTTGGCGAGACCCGAAACACCAAGGATGATCATCGTGACGGCGGGGCCGGCCGTAAAGAACAGGATACCGACAGCGCCCTGCTCGGACTCATCGCCGAACTCGCCCATGATGCCCGTATAGAGCGCCATGTTGCAAAACGTAATGCCGCCGATGATGGAAACCGAGCTCAGGCCTAAAAAGTTATCGTTAAAGAAGTACGCGACGCCCAGACCCAGCGCGGCTGCCACTACAAGCTTAGGAATCAGCACGACGATGCCGGTCTTGATGGCGCCCGGCGTGGACTTAAAGCTGATGCCGGCGCCCACGAACAGCAAGATCGCGGCAACGATGGTGTTGGAGCCGCCGCGGCAGGCAGCCGTAAAGAAGCCGCCGACCTCAAAGACCTGCGGGCAGAAGGTATTGAGCAAAAGGCCGACGATCATCGGATAGATCATGATGTCGCCCGGGATGCGCGGTACCTTGAATTTCTTTTGCTCGCTGGCGGTCGCTTCCTGTGCCATGAAACCCCCATTTCCGCTGACGCAGAACAAAAGCCCACGTCACGCTTTGCTACAGTAAAGTTTGACCATGGTACCAGAAGAAGCAGACCGCCTCGGTGAGAAATTCGATTCGTTAGGCCGGGACGATAACGCGTCCTGCTCCTATACGAGGCTCAAAACGATATAGAACACGATGCCCGAAACGCAGCACCACAACATCGACTTTGTCTTGATTGCCACCGCCACGACGCCGGTGGCCGCAATCCAGGGAACCAAGGCAGGCCAGAGTCCCGCGTCGAACGCGCCGGGGTTCACCAAGTCGTTGGCGACCAGCGCGGCAAAGGCAGCGGGCGGGATATAGCCCAGGGCCTCGGTAATGCGGGGCGACAGGGTCCGCCCGCGCAAGGCGAACGCCGGCGCGATGCGAAAGAACGCGATAGCAGCCCACGACGACAGCCACAGAACCAAGAACTCGTTAGCGGGCATCGCGGGCACCTCTTCCGTCAAATACAGCATCGCACGCCAGCGCAATGGCAATGCCGACCACGACGCTTGCCGGCACGGCAATATTCGCGAGGCCCAAGAACTTGCATACGGCGACGGACACCGCGCCCGAAACCGCCGCGACAACGTTACCGCGCGACAGCCGCTGCGAAAAGAGCAGGCAGATAAAGAGCGAGGTGCAGACAAAGGCTGCAATGGCGGTGGGAACATCGACAACGGCGCCGACGATGGCGCCCATCGTACACGAAACGCCCCATGTTGCGATGAGGATTACGTTGAGCACAAAGGACTCGCGCGGGCCCCAATCCTCCCCTTCAACCAACTTGGCAAGCGAGATGCCATATGCCTCCTCGGTAAGTGTCGCGGCAACAGCCAGCGTCTGACGCTTCGAGGCACCCCTCAGATGCGGTGCGATCGATGCCGAGTAAAGCGCAAAGCGCGAGGAGATTGCGGCGACGCTCGCGACGATCGATGCTGCAGGCACACCCGCCAGCCACAGGTTGCAGATCATAAACTGGCCGCTGCCCGTCACAAACGTACTGCTTAGAGCAAAGACCATCCAGGGCTCCATTCCCGTCTGCCCCATGATCATTCCGCACGGCGCGCCTATTGCAACATAGGTAAGCATCACTGGCCAGACGGTTCTAACGATTTTGAGCACCATACGTTTCTCATCCTGACAAGGTCTCCGAGCCGCATGTAGCGACACGGCAGAATCATCATCCGGCAGCAACCGAGTTCACCTACAATTGCCACCGGATCGAAAGACACAACTTTTTAGGAAGTCATTATGACAGCTATCGATCGAGACCGGGCGCGCGCGGCCTTCAAAAGCTACACCGATGCCTACGACGCCACCAACCCACGCATCGCGCTCAAAATCGAGCATACGTACCACGTGGCCGAGGCATGCGATGCCGTAGCGCGCGAGCAGGGCTGGTCGTCAGAAGATATTGACCTGGCATGGCTTTGCGGCCTGCTACACGATATGGGCCGCTTTGAGCAGCTGCGACGCTGGGACACCTTTAAGGACGCCGAGAGCATGAGCCATGCGGCGCTGGGCATCGAGGTCCTCTTTGGCGAGAATCCCGCCGATGCACCCGCCGTAACGAGCATCCGCGACTTTATCGATGACCCGGCAGAAGATGAGCTCATCCGAGCGAGCATTGCCTATCACAGCGATTTCCGTCTACCCGCGCAGCTCGACGAGCGCACGCGGAGCTTCTGCGATATCGTGCGCGATGGCGACAAGATCGACATTATGCGCACCATCGCCGACAGCACTGTCGACACTATCCTCAAGGTGGACGAGAAGACGTTTCTCGGCAGCCGTTTCTCGTCGCCGACACTTGCCGCCTTTGACGAGCACCGCTGCGTCGCACGCGATGAGCGCGATGAGCCCGCCGACTTCTTGGTGGGGCTTATCTGCTTTATGTTTGAGCTCGTCTATCCAGCAAGCCGCGCGCTGGCGCGCGAACAGGGCGATATCCACCGCCTGCTCGACGCGCCCTTTGGCATTACGCGGCCCTTTACCGACCCCGCCACGCAGGCAACTTGGAGCCGCCTAAAGGACGAGATGCGCGACTGGCTGGCGCGCGCCTAGCGCTCAAGCTGGGCCAGCAGCTCCTCGACGACCTCGACGGCGTCCCCAACAACCTTGTACTGGGCAGCACCGAAAATGGGGGCATCCGGGTCCTCGTTGATGGCGATGATGCACTCCGCCCCACCGATGCCGGCAAGATGTTGGATGGCGCCCGAAACACCGATACTCACGAGAAGCCTGGGCGAAACCGATACGCCCGTCTGGCCAATCTGGTGGCGATACTCCAGCCAACCCGCCTCCACGACGGGACGCGTGCAACCAAGCTCGGCACCCAGAGCCTCGGCGAGCCTTCGCATCAACGGCAGGTTTTTCTTGGAACCAATGCCGCGACCCACCACGACCAGGCGCTCGGCATTGGCGATCGAGGGCTGCTGTCCCCACTCCTCGGCGGGAATCGAGATTTCGACGCGGGCCTTAACGTCTTCTGCAAGCGCCACCTGGGTGATCGTGCCGGAGCGGCCGTAGTCGAAGTCGGGCGCCTTAAAGATGCCGGGACGCACTGTTGCCATCTGGGGACGGTGATGGGGGCAGACGATGGTGGCCATCAGGTTGCCGCCAAACGCCGGGCGCGTCTGCTGCAACAGACCCGTCTCCGTATCCATCGAAAGCACGGTGCAATCAGCCGTAAGGCCCGTCTGCAAGCGGACGGCAACGCCGGGCGCCAGCTCGCGACCAAAGGCGGTCGCGCCGTAGAGGATGGCCTCGGGCTTGCGCTCGGCTACCAGATCGCAGATCAGACGAGCATAGACTTCCGCGTCGTTTTGACGCAGACGCTCGTCGCGACAGGCCAGCACTTCGTCGGCGCCGGCGCAAACCAAATGCTCAAGCTCCTCGAGTGAACTCTCGGGGCTCACGCCGACTAGTGCCACCAAACGGCAGCCGCGGGCATCGGCAAGCTCGCGGCCCTTGCCCATGAGCTCATAGGCCACAGGGGCTACAGTGTCATGCTCGTCAGTCTGAACGAATACCCAAATATCTCGATACGCGTCGAGGTCCACCGTGCCGACGGCTTCATCGCGCTCGATCGAGATGGCGTTAACGGGACAGGCGTCGACGCAGCCGCCGCACAGGATGCAGCCGTCGGTTACGCGGGCGCAGCGGTTTGGCCGCTCACCCTCCACCACAATACCGCCCGAGGCGCAGGCACGAACGCAGCGACCGCAGCCGATGCAGGCTTCGCTATCGATAATCAGTCCGCTCATCTATGCCATCCCCTCGATAATCTTGGCAAGCTTTGCCGCCTGCTCGGTCGGTGTGCCCTCAACGGCTTCGCACGTTTGATCGCGGTCGGGCACAAACGAGCGCACGACCTGCGTCGGCGAGCCAGCAAGGCCGCAACGCGCGGGGTCGGCATGCACGTCGGCAGCGCTGACCACGCACACGTCCGCCTCCTCTGCCGCACGAATACCGGCAATGCTCGGCATGCGCAGCTGGCCAATCTCTTTGGCAGTTGTCATCGCGCAGGGCATCTCCAGATACACGGTCTCCTCGCCGGCATCGCATCCGTGAACGAGCGCCAGCGAACCGCACGTCGTAAAGCCCGCGCTCTGCACGCAGCTCACATCGGTCACGCAGGGAATCTCGAAGGCGCCGGCAAGCTCGGGACCAATCTGGGCCGTATCGCCGTCCACCGCCATCTTGCCGCAGATAAGCAGGTCGAAGTCCTCGTCGAACGCCTCGATACCGCATTTGAGGGCATACGTGGTCGCCAAGGTATCGGCACCTGCAAAGGCGCGATCGGTTAGCAGCAGCGCGTCGTCGGCGCCACGGGCGATGCAGTCGCGCAGCAGCGCTTCGGTCGCGGGAATACCCATCGACACCACCGTCACGCGCACATCCATGCCAAAGCCGATAAAGTCGTCCTTGAGCGCCAGCGCGCACTCCAGGGCACTCGCATCAAAGGGATTGATGACCGCCTGCTTGCCGTCGCGCACAATGGTATTGGTCTTGGGGTCCATCTTGACCTCGGTGCTTCCCGGCACCGCCTTGACGCACACCACCATATGGAAATCGCTCATCTTCACGCGCCCCCTTTCTGGACGAGTTCATCCAAGAGCTTCTCCGAAAACAGGTTGCCGCGACCCAGCTGTCCGGCAGGATCGAGCTGGAGCTTGAGCCGCGCCGATTCGACCATGGCCTCGTGGCCGTACATCGTCTCGAGAAAGCCCGCCTTGATCTTGCCGACGCCGTGCTCGGCGGAGACGGCGCCACCCATAGCCGTAACTTCGGAGGCCCACTGGGCAAACAACTCGCCGCCGCGGCGGTAATCCTGCGCATCGCGCGGCAGGATGTTCACATGCAGGTGGTTGTTGCCGATATGGCCCCACGCGGCGGACTCAAGACCGCTTTCGGCCAACGTGCGGCGATAGAGGGCAATCACATCGGCCAGGCGCGCGTTGGGCACCGACATGTCCGAGCCCAGCTTGGTGATGGTGGGGTCGGTGCGACGACGCTCGTCGATAAGCATGTTGACGCTCTCGGGCACCGCATGGCGGAAGAATCGCTGGCATTCGCGATCGACCTCGGTACGCGCGACCCACGTCGCATCATCGCTGCCGCCCGCAAGCTCCAATACCCACCCCAGGTGATACAGTTCTTCAGTCGCCTGGGCTTCATCATCGCAGTCGAGCTCCACGTAGACGCAGACCTTGGCCTCTTTGTCGAGCGCCGGCAGCGAAGAAAACGCCGTCGACTGCTCGCGCTGGCGGCGTAGGATATCCAGGGCGCCCGCATCGAAATACTCGATGGCGGCCGCGTGGGACAGGACGGGGCGCACGGAATCGGTGAAGGACACGGCCTTGTCTTCGCTATCGAAAAAGCAGCTCACACCCCAAACGACCGCCGGTGCCGGCTGCAGGGCAATCTCGAGCTCCGTAATGACGCCGAGCGTGCCGCAGGCGCCGATAAAGAGGTCGATGGCATCCATGTCGTCCGCAACAAAATAGCCCGAAGCATTTTTGGTCTTGGGCATGGTGTAGGCGGGAAGATCAAGCTCGAGCGTGCGGCCCTGCACCGTGACGAGCGAAAGGCGACGACCCTGCGCAAAAACCTCGCCGCGCTGAAGTTCGACCAGGTCGCCATCGGTCAGCGCGACATGAAGACCCGTGATGTGGGGGCGCATGGGACCGTAAGCGTAGCTACGTGCGCCAGAGGCGTTGCATGCCGCCATACCGCCCAAGCAGGCAGATGCCTCGGTGGGATCGGTGGGAAAGAACTGCTCGGGGGCATCCTGAAACTCCTCGTAAGCCTTAAGCGATGCCTGGTCCCAGCCTGCGGTCGGAAGCACCTTTTTGCCCAGTTGCTTGCGCAACTCGGACAGCACGACACCCGGCTCTACGCGAAGCAGAAAGCGACCCTGTTCATCGCGGCGAAGGCCTAGGTAGCGATTCGTACGGGAAGTGTTGAGAATGTGGCCGCCATGGGGCACGGCGCCGGCGGCAAGACCGGTCCGGGCGCCCTGAACCGTTACCGAGACGCGCTCGGCATGGAGCTGCCGCAAGATGGCGCGAACCTCGTCTTCCGATGTTGGAAACGAAATGCTCGAGGCCTCGCCCGACGAGCGAGACTCGTCGCGACCGTATTCCTCGAACTCATCAGTGAAGGGTTTGATAGTTGCAGACATGCAGAACTCCCCTTTAGCTAACTACAGTGTTTGCAGGGAGATGTTACCGCATCGTTTCGTTGACGTGTTCGAGACCGTCTCCATAATTGAGGATTTTTACGTTCGTGCAATTCGGCGAGCGGCCGCCACATCTCGGCAGGCGATGTTTTTTACACATATCGCTTTGCCGCCAACGATCGCGAAATTGGCGCTCAAAAAATGTTGAAGTATTTTTACCACCTGTTACCTGCGACGATGCGAATCCGTCAAGTATTTGGTCAGCTTTTGGTCAAGTAGTGGCTGATACGGTCGGCATCGACAGCCAAAACCGATAGAAGTTTTGGTCCCAGAAGCAGGGAGGTTCCTATGGCATATTACTGGCCCCAGTACGGTGTCGCCATCGAAGTCGACGACGATCCCCATCTCCTGCCTTTCGAAGAAGAGGCATTCCCCGACACGACGGTCTACCACGTCACTACCGATGTGATCTGCGACCCTGAGTCGTTCTCGGCACTCGCCCACCACATCGCATGCATCCACGACATCGAGCTCCCTCCCGACTTCGATGAGCTTGTCTACTCGCGCCGTCTGATGCTTCACATGCTCTTTGGAGCGGACCCGTCCACGTTCGCACGCGTCTACACCACCAAGGACGCCGCATGAGCGCGAAGAAGTTGCCCCGGCTCGCGAGTCCGGGACATCGCAAGAAACTCATCGCTGTCTGCTTGGCTATCGTCTGCGCCCTCGTCGCCGTAGGCTTGTACGCCTGGCAGACACAGCCCGTACCCGAAGCGGGCGCCTCGGTCACGACGGCCGAGGGCAAATCGCGCCAAGAAATCCAAGACGAGCTCGACGCCATCGTCCGCGACAACATGATGACGATCTCGGTCGCGCCGGTCGCCCAGCTGCAGGAAGGCGGCAAGTTGCGCGTCAACGTGCAAAACGTCCAGGACAACAAGTTTCCCCAGCGATTCCGCGTCATTCAAAACGACGAGACCATCTATGAGTCCGGCATCGTCGAAACCGGCAAGACGGTTGAGACGTGTCCCGCCGGCGATATCGAGGAAGGCGAAGCGTATATCGAAATCCAGGCACTCGACACCAAGACCCATGACAACCACGGCAATCCGACGCGCGTCAAGGTCCGGGTGGAACAGGCCGAGAGCTAGCCCCTAACGCCCGCTGTGTCATTGCGCGCAGTCACCAACACTCGTCCAATCATCGCGGGGACGGCCCGCGGCGAATAGAAAGGAACGACCATGGACATCACCAGGAACATGAACGGAGCCAGAGCGCTCGTCGTGGGCGCAGGGCTCGCGCTCACGCTCGCAATGGGCGCCGCCCCGACGCCAGCTATGGCAGCCGGGCGTGTTGGAAGCACGAAGGTAATGGTCAAGACCGAGATCGACAACGTTAATTTCAAAGTTCCGACGGTTATTCCGTTCATCGCCAAGGCCGACGGCACGCTTCAGGGCCCCTCAGAAGATGCAACCACCATCGACAACCTTTCGGCCTACGGCATCCATGTCACCAACATGAAGATCGATGCCATGAACACCTGGACCATTGCCGCCGACGCGAAGACCGGAACCGCTCAGAACTCCATCGACTTTAAGGTCGGTCCCGAAGGCGCGCTCCAAGACGCCAGTGCCGCAATGCAGGGAACGGGAATCGATCTTTCCAAAAACGCAACCTTTGATATGGGCTATCAGGGTATTGCCGGCGGTTCGGACAAGATCAAGCTCAAGACGAGCGGAAATGTCGCCCGCGTCACGCGCGACATCTTCCACGTAACCGGCGAAGGCGATCAAGTTGCAACAATCACCTGGACGGTCGAGCCCGGTGCGCACACGGCATAAGGTGATCGCCCTGGCCGCCGCCGTCAGCATCCTAGCGTTTGGGCCAGCCATGGCCTTTGCCCAGCAAGAACAGGCTCAGGCCGCCACGCAAGTGACGGTCGACCTCTCGGGGCTCGACCGCGGCAACCACCAGGAACCGTTGGCGCAGACAGGCGACGAAAAGCAGCTCTTGGCAGCAAGCGTCGCTGCGGCGGGCGCGGGAGCCACCGGCCTCGGACTGTGCATCAAACGCAACCAGCAATAAGACACAACCAGCTCGCACAATATAAAGCAAGGAGACCCCATGGCATCGAAGAACCTTTTGCCCGTCGTCGCGCTCTGCGGCGCACTCGCAACCGGAACGCCTATCGCCGCTTGGGCGACCCCCGTCATGGCGGACTCCTTGCCGGCAGCCCTAAGCCCCGCACCAGACCCGTCGAGCGTCATTGCGTGCAAGCGGTTTTCGCTCACACAGGCAACAGTCTCGACCTCGGGATGCCTTCGTCAGGACACGGACAGCTCGATAGTCGTGGATATCAAGCGTTCGGACAAGACGGACGGCTCCCAGGCAGGATGCGCCATCTGCACGTGGCGCTCAGTTGCGCTCGATGCAGATGACGACCCTTGCGATTTGGAGCTACGCATCGACATCGCTTCGGTCGATGACTCGGCGAACGAAGCGAAGGTCGCCTTCGACAGCGCGTTTTTCGAAGAAGAAGGAGGTGTATGCCTGGGCTGCGTTGTCTCGCACGCCGACGGCGCGCAGCCCACGCTCTCATTCACGGCATCGTTGCGGATAACCAAAGCCAGCACCGACGCCGTCGCAACGGGAGAGACCCCCCTGTTGTTCTACGCCGACAATGCCGAAGGCGCCAAAATCAAAGACGATAAGCAAAACGGGTCGCTCAGCCTTACTCGAGGGGCGAAACTCTGCCCTATCGAGATCGATGTCCAAACGCAAGACAGGCAGCACGTACTTGCCGACCCGGCGCTCCTCGAAATGGAATGGAATGGAGCTGGAGCCATCGGGGTCGCCCCCTTTGTATTGAACGAAATGGCCTTCCCATCAAAAGATGGCACCACGAACGCAGCCATAACAGAGGAGAAAGCAGACAGCGCGCCACTGCCGACAAACGGCATCTCCGCCCCTTCAGAGGAACCGGATGAAGCTGTTATCGAGCCAAACGATCCCCAACTCGAGGACTGCCTAGGCCTTGCGACGTCCCAAGATGTCGATGAGGGCAACTGCTGCATGCTCACCGCACTCGACCACACGACGACCGTCGATGCAGCAAGCATCGAAGTTGCCGCGGCCAATCAACCTGTTCGCAAATCTGCCATCATTGCATTTCCGGAGTCCGTCGAGGTCGTCTTTTTGCCATCGGGTGAAATCGTGGCACCAACATTGCTCACCTTGTTAGGCGCCAAGAATACTCGGAACGAAATCAAAAAGATCACGATCGTCGACCCTGCGACCACTGCCAAGCTGCGCCTATACGCCGTTGCCCCAGATGGAAGCAAAACCTTGGAATTCGATGGCGACACGCTCCAAGCTTGGCGGCGTCTGGACATTATGGAAGACGTCTCGTACCAGATTGAACTTGAAGGGTTTGACCGCGCCCGAGATGCCGATATCATCGCCGCGGGCATCGAGTCCCCGCAACGGCTGATGACGCTACGCTTTGAATACTATCCCTACGTTCCGACGACAACCTAGGGCTTTCCCGCTGAACGCCAGACTTAATACCACTCATATAACGTATTAGACAAGTCGCGATATGCCCTGCGTTCCATTCTGCTACGATTGCCAAGGTGGCATCAATACGGGAGGGCTCATGCCGGGCTTGGGAACAATCATCAACGTTGTGCTTTTGATTGCGGGCGGTCTTTTGGGATTAGCGGGCGGCCGTTTTATCACGCCCCGTATCCAAGATACCCTTATGAAGGCGTCGGGGCTGTGCGTCCTGTTTATCGGCTTGGGCGGCACCATGCAAAAGATGCTCGTCATCGATGGGAAAGCCCTGGCGACCACCGGCACCACCATGCTGATCGTCTCATTTGCGCTCGGCTCGCTTATCGGCGAGGCCATCAACCTGGAGGCCGCCATCGAAGACCTCGGCGAATGGCTCAAGCGCAAGACTGGCAGCGAGGGCGATAACGAGTTTACCAACGCTTTTGTCTCGGCTTCACTCACCGTGTGTATCGGCGCCATGGCCATTGTGGGGTCAATCCAGGACGGCCTGCTCGGCGACTGGTCCACACTCGCCCTGAAGGGTGCACTGGACTGCATCATTGTCTGCACCATGACGGCCTCGCTCGGCCGCGGCTGCATCTTCTCGGCCCTGCCCGTCGCCGTGTTCCAGGGGACGATCACGCTGTTTGCGGGCGCGCTCTCCCCCATCATGACCACGGCGGCCCTCGACAGCCTCTCACTCGTGGGATCCATGCTCATCTTCTGCGTCGGCGTCAACCTTATCCGACCTCAGACCTTCCGCACGGCCAACATGCTGCCCGCCGTCGTCATAGCCGTCATCTACGCCCTCCTGTTCTAAATCTATCTACGTTGCGGCATTTCGAACATCTGTTTGATGCTGTGCTATGATATGAGGTCACCGACACCGTATAGGGAGAGGAGAGGGCGGTGGCCGACCAGGACGTCAAGATGCTCATCGAGCGCATTATGGCCGAGGCTCGGACCCATCAGTCCGCCCGCTTCTCAAATAAAATCTATGCTGACGAGCCGATTCTCAAGACCGGCCGACAGATGCAGAACTTCCTCCCCGACCAGTACCGCAAGATGCGCGAGATATCGCGCTGGCAGGATGATCCCAAGGGCGGCGCGGGGCGTTGGCTATCAGAGGCGGAGCTTTTTTACCGTCAGGGCTTACTGATGGCCGACTTCGAAGACGATTGTCCCTACAACGGCACGTTTAAGTCGTACTTTCCCACCTACAACGCCATGAGCGATCGACAACTGCGCGGCTACTTTACCTGGCGCGCCCAGGTGCGCCGCAAAAAAGTGGAAGAGACGTCCACGTCCTTCGCCTTTTTATATCTCTACGAGCTCATCTGCGGCATCGGTGTAGACAATCCGCTCGACGGCTTCCGCAAAATCAAAGCCTTTTGGGAATCATACCGAGCTTATGAGCCCGGCATCGACCGGTTCGCGCGCGTATGGCTGCAGGACTACGCCGTATTCCACGGGCTCGATCCCAAACTGCTCAGCGATTCCAAAACGGTCTTATTTGATAAGGCGCTCATTGAGCTGCGCCGTGCGGCACGCGATATCGAGCCCTTGCCTACACCCGCTACACCAGCAACCAAACGCCGCAAATCCTCCGAGCCGACCCTCCCCCTGCCGCCCGATGAGGCGCGCGAGGAGCGACTGATGGCTGCGATCAATGCGCTGTCGACCTACAACCTGGGCAACTCAAGGATCAACCATGCGCACCATCGCGACCTGCGACACGTGGCTTGCGCCGTCTATGTCCGCATGGCCCGCTACTATGACACGCACCGAAAGAGTGGCATTGTGGCGAGCCTGTTTGGGGAGGAGACGGCCATGCCTTATACCATGTTTGCCTCGGCCGTCTTCTTTGCCCCCGAGCGCCACAAGGACTGCGAATATCGTCTGGACCCCATCCATATCTACCGTTGCCAAAACGGCTTTTGGGAATGCATGCGCATCCACGGCAGCAGACAAAAGAGCAGCAAGCTCGGCGAGATGATGCGTGCCTGCGATCAGCGCTTGCGCTTGGCGTTGGATCCCGCTCATCCCCTTAAGGAAGAAAAGGTTCCCAAATATCTGGCCAAGATCATCGACGATGAGATTGTGGCCTGGCTTTCGTGGGACGCTGCACACCAGCCCGTCAAGATCGATATCGACCTGAGCCAGCTGGGGCATATCCGAAACGCCGCAGCACAGACGCGCGAGGCGCTTTTGATCGACGAGGAGCGCGAGGACGATGCGCTTACGGAAGCCGCGGAAGCAGATTCTGGGCAACCGGAAGCCGAACCCGCGGCAAACATGATTGCCGAACCGGCCGCAGCGTCCACGCAGCAGAATGAGGCTGACGAGCCGACCATCTCCACCGAGCAGTTTGGTGTCGTGGCCCCGCTCCTCGCGCCCGAGCCCACACCCGCAACGCCCATGTCCGCCGGCACCGCATCCGCACTCGCCCACGCCGCAGAAGACTATCTTCGTGCGTTGCTCGAGCAGAACGCGGCGCAGGCAGCATCGGCTGTGGAGAGGTCGGGCCAGAGCGAAGACATGCTTGTCGACAACATCAACGAAGCGCTCTTTGACCTCGTGGGCGACACCGTTATTGAATTCGGCGCGGCGGGACCGCAGATAATCGAGGACTACGAAGCAGACGTGAGAGGATATCTAGACCATGAGTGATACCACATCCACAGCACCCCGTGTGCCCAAGCGCGTCGCCGCCGTCATTCTCAACTCGCTCAAGGGCGGCGTCGTCCCGCGCATCGGCCTTCCCTACATCACCGTGGGACGCGAGGTCGAGATCCGCGCCCTGCTCACCGACCTGAGCCTCATAGCCGATGGCGGCGCAAGCTTCCGCTTTTTGGTCGGTCGCTACGGCGCCGGCAAGAGCTTTTTGCTCCAAACCATCCGTACGCACGCCATGGGTGAGGGCTTCGTCGTCGCCGATGCCGACCTTTCGCCCGAGCGTCGCCTGCAGGGCGGTCAGGGGCAGGGTCTGGCCACCTATCGCGAGCTCATCCGCAATATATCGACCAAGACGCGCCCCGAGGGCGGCGCGCTCAACCTTATCCTGGATCGCTGGGTCGCCTCGTGCGCCAATACCGACGAGTCAGCCGTTAATGCCCAGCTTGCCCCGCTCGAGGAGATGGTCCACGGTTTTGACTTTGTCCGCATGCTTCGTCGCTATCGCACGGCCGTCTCTGAGGGCGACGAAGAGAGCATGAGCCGCGTGACCAAATGGATTCGCGGCGAGTACCGCACCAAGAGCGAGGCACGCGCCGAGCTGGGCTCCTCGACCATCATCAGCGACGACGACTGGTACGACTACATCAAGCTCATCGCGCGCTTTTTGGTCTGCAGCGGCTATAAGGGCATGCTGGTGCTCATCGACGAACTCGTAAACCTGTACAAGATCCCCAACGCCATCACGCGCCAGTACAACTACGAGAAGATCCTGACCATGTACAACGACACACTGCAAGGCAAGGCACAGTACCTGGGCATGATCATGGGCGGCACGCCAACCTCCATCGAAGACCGTCGACGCGGCGTATTTTCCTACGAGGCTCTGCGCAGCCGCCTCGCCCAGGGCCGTTTTGCACGCGAGGACCTCAAAGACATGCTCGCACCCATCATTCGCCTGCAGCCGCTCACCTATGAGGAGCTGCTGGTGCTCATCGAAAAGCTCATGCAGATCCATGCCGGCTACTTTGGCTGGACGCCTACGCTTACCGAGAACGACCTGGTGGACTTCCTCAAGATTGAGTTTGGCCGCGTGGGAGCCGACACGCACCTGACGCCCCGTGAGGTCATCCGCGACTTTATCGAGTTGCTCGATATCCTGTGCCAAAACCCCGATGCCGACGTGGCCGAGCTGCTGCAAAGCGTCGGCGGCGACACACTGGCACCGGCCAACGAATCGCCCACATCATCCGACGATCGCAACTTCGCCGAATTCACCATCTAACCTGCCAAAAAGGGACAGGTTTATTTTGACAGGTTTTATCTGGGCAAACGTCGAGGCAGTGATGCGGCAAGCCACTGCTCACCGCGTTAAGAAGTTCGTATTTGAGAGGAGGCCCCGTGAACGCCTTTGACCGCTACACCCCGTTTATCCAAGACTTCATCTACTCCCACGATTGGGAGAGTCTGCGCTCTATCCAGGTTGCGGCAGCAGATGCCATCTTTAACACACAAGACAATGTGCTCCTAACGGCATCCACAGCTTCCGGCAAAACCGAAGCGGCCTTCTTTCCCATCCTGACCGAGTTTTGGGAGAACCCGCCCGCAAGCGTGGGCGCCCTCTACATTGGCCCCCTCAAGGCGCTCATCAACGATCAGTTCGTCCGCCTCAACGACCTCTGCGAAGAAGCCGACATCCCCGTCTGGCACTGGCATGGCGACGTTTCGCAGTCGCACAAGGCAAAGCTCATCAAAAAGCCGAGCGGTATCTTGCAGATTACGCCCGAGTCGCTCGAGGCGCTCTTGATCCATAAGCACATGGCGATTCCGCGCATGTTCTGCGATCTGCGCTACGTCGTCATCGACGAGGTCCATTCGCTTATGCGCGGCGATCGAGGCGGGCAGACGCTCTGCCTTATTGAGCGCCTGTCGCGCATGGCCGGCGTACAACCCCGCCGCATTGGCCTTTCGGCTACCATCGGCGACCCCGAGCGCACGGGTGCCTTTCTCTCGCAGGGAACGGGACGCGACTGCGTTATCCCTCGTTTTGAGGAACCGCGCCGCGTGTGGCGTATCTCCATGGAGCACTTCTACAACTCGGGTCCCCAGGCGCAGCAGCGGGGATTCAAGAGCATGGGTCCTCAAGAGGCCGAAGTGCTTGCATGCGAGCGCATTGAGGCAGCGGCACCCGCGGCACTGCCCGTCAGCACCCAAGACATGCGCCATAGCGGACAACTCACACAGGAGGAACGCCGCCAACGTCGCGAGCAGGCACGGGGCAAGGCTGCCCCCAAGAACAGTCGCGCTTCCTCGGCCCCCGAGGGCGAAGTCGACATTCCCCGAGCACCCGAACAGGCATTACTCAACCCCACCGACACAGCACCAGACAACGCCGACCCCGGCATGGGCTATATCTTCGAACACACCCGCGGCCGCAAGTGCCTGGTCTTTGCCAACTCGCGCGAAGAGGCGGAGGCCGTATGCTCCATGCTGCGTAGCTACTGCGAAAGTCGACACGAGCCCGACCGTTTCCTCATCCATCACGGCAATCTTTCGGCATCGTTGCGTGAGACGGCAGAAGAGCTTATGCGCGACGAGGAACAGGCACAGACGACCGTTACCACCTCTACGCTGGAACTCGGTATCGATATCGGCCGTCTGGAGCGTGCGTTTCAGATCGATGCGCCGTTTACCGTCAGCTCCTTTTTGCAGCGAATGGGCCGCACGGGGCGCCGCGATCTTCCGCCCGAGATGTGGTTTGTCATGCGCGAGGAAGAGCCCGAGCCGCGCACGATGATGCCCGAGACCATTCCGTGGAAGCTCTTGCAGGGCATCGCGCTCGTACAACTCTATCGCGAGGAAAAGTGGGTCGAGCCGCCCGAGCTCGATCGACTCCCCTACAGCCTGCTCTACCACCAGACTATGTCGACGCTTGCCAGCACCGGAGAGCTCACGCCGGCAGAGCTTGCCCAGCGTGTGCTCACGCTTAGCTATTTCCATCGCATCTCGGCCGATGACTATCGCGTACTGCTGCGCCACCTCATCAAGATCGACCATATCCAAGTCACCGAGGGCGGCGGACTCATCGTGGGCCTCGCGGGCGAGCGCATCATTAACAACTTTAAGTTCTACGCTGTGTTCCAGGAAAACGAGGAGTTCACCGTTCGCAGTGAGTCGGCCGAGTTGGGCACGATCGTCAATCCGCCACCGCCCGGTGAGCGCATCGCCATCGCCGGACACTGCTGGATTGTCGAGGAAGTGGACTGGAAGCGCCACACCGTCTTTGCCACGCAGGTCAAGGGCCGGGTGCCGGCCTACTTTGGCGACTGCCCCGGTGATATCAATACACACGTACTCGAGCGCATGCGCAAGGCGCTCAACGAGCACGCAGCATATCCGTACCTTATGGGTAACGCACGGGCCCGCCTTGCGCAGGCTCGTCATACCGCCGAGATTTCGGGCGCGGGAACCAAGCCGCTCATTAACCTGGGCGGCGACACCTGGGTGCTCTTCCCCTGGTTGGGAAGCTACGCCTTTTTGGCGCTCGAGCGCATGCTCAAGATTAAATGTGCCGCGGAGCTGGGCCTTCGCGGACTCGACCCGTCACGCCCGTACTTTATGCAGTTTAAGATGAAGGCCGACGAGGAGACGTTCTTTGAAGTGCTCGCCGCCGAAGCCGAGAAAGACTTCGACCCCATCGACCTCGTCTATCCCGGCGAGGTGCCTTACTTTGACCGCTACGACGAGTTTGTTCCCGAAGAGCTCGTGCGCAAGGGCTTTGCCGAAGGCGTGCTCGACATCGAAGGCATGAAGCAGCGCGTTCTCGGCTGGCGCGACCACGCCTAAGACCAGTCTTTTTGGGACGAGGAGACTTATTTGTCGTGAAGGACGGTGCCGAGGAAGTCGGTGTCGAAGGGCACGGCTTCGGCAAAGGCGTAGTTGCCGTCGCTGGCGATGAGCAGGTAGTTTTCCTCGCCGCCGAACTCCGCATCGCCACATGGGACCACCCAGGCGTGGGCGAATACCTCGAGTGCCGTGGCAGCGCAATCGCGCAGGAACGTCACATCGCTCCCCTCGCTTGCGCTCACGATATTGGCCACGTAGATGCCGCCGGCATTCAGGCTGCCCCGCACTAGACGCAACGCCTCAACGGTCGCCAGCTCGCGTACGGGCTCGGCACCGCCAAAGCAATCGCTCACGACCACGTCGTAGCGACGATGACCCACACTCGTCACACCCAGATACGAGCGAGCCTCAGCAGTAATCACCCGCAAGCGGTCGCCCACCGTGCGCTCCAGCTCGTCCAGATAGAACCAACGGCGCGCCAGGCGCGTAATCTCTCCGTCATACTCGATAACGTCCATGCGCAAGCCCTCGTGCGACATCAGCGCAAACTTGGGATAGGCAAACCCGCCGCCACCCAGCATGAGCATACGGTCGATGCCGTGACCATAAGCGTCGTGCATTGCACCCTCGGCCTCAAACACGTCGTCAAACGCACGATAGTACACAAAGACGGGCTCAGCCCAACGCTCGCCAACGTAACTCGCGCTTTGGTAGACGCCGCCTTGCACCAATACGCGGACTTCGTCGCCGCCCTCGTCGTGCACGCGCTTCACACGCGCCAACCCATTGCAGGTTCGCGCAACCTGCAGACAGGCAACACGAACAGCGACAGCGGCCGCACCAAGCGCCGCGGCTCCCAGAGCAACGCCGGCAACGACGCCGGCAGAAACACTCGGCTTGTTCATCTAGAGCTCCTTTTGCAGATAAAGGCCATGGTCATAAAATCCAAGATGGCGATAGTACTCGCGCGTACCAATCGCGCTGATCACGTTGATGCGCGCATAGCCGGCATCCCGGGCAATCTCGCACGCACGCTCTACGAGCAAACGCCCCAACCCGTGATGCTGCGCCGCCTGGCCCTGGTCACCCACGCGTGCCGCCATGCCATACACGTGCACCTCGCGAATCATCGCCTCGTCCGGCGTCGTCGGCAACTCGTCCGCATGCGCGGCAACAAAAGCGCGAACGGGCAGCGACAGGCGCAAAAAGCCAGCGATCTTGCCTTCGGGCGTCACCCACTGCAAAAAGCGTTCACGCGTCACCAGCGTCTCGTAAGCGACCTCATCAAGAGACAGTTCATCCAGGTCGGCACCCGCGGTACTGATCTCGCGATAGCGAATCTCACGCACCGTCGCACCGTCACCCCGAGCAGCCAGGCGGTTCTCAACGAGCTGACGCAGGTTGGGCTTCTTGTTGCCCACCATGATGTCATCGGAACTAAAATCGCGGATCATGCGACTGATACGGCAGAACGCCGGCGTCACCACGATGTCGTCGGCTAACACATCGAGCAGTTCTTCCTCGGTATAGGGGCGCCACTCGCCGCGCTCGTAGCAGCCCACCAGACGCGAGCCCTCGATGAGCGCACACGGGTAGACCTTGACCTCGTCGGGCATAAAGGCCCCCTCAGTCATAAAGTGCTCGTAGTCGCGCTTGTCCCCCTCGGGTGTGGCGCCCAGCAAGTTGAGCATAAAATGCGCATGGATCTTAAAGCCAAACAGGCGCGCAAGCGAAAACGCCTGCTCGATCCGAGCCACCGAAATGCGACGCTCGTTGATATCGAGCAAATGTTGGTCGAGACTCTGAATACCCATCTGGATCTTGGTGCAGCCCAGGCGGCGGATGAGCGTAAGCGCCTGCGGCGTTACGGCATCGGGGCGCGTCTCGATAACGAGCCCCACCACGCGATGCTTCGCCGTCTCGTTGATGCGCTGCTGACGCTCAAGCTCCTCCATCGTTGCCGTTTGCCACTCGGCAACCTCGCCCCACGGCGTACCAGGGCCGTACAGCCGACGCACCGCGCGGTTATAGCCGCCCACGGCAGCATCCACACGCTCCTGCTCGTCGGCAACGCCGGCAGCAAGCTCGACCTCGTCTGTCGCAATGCCGGCGGCCCGATAGCGCTCGCGGCGTTCTGCTACCACAGGCGGCAGGGCATCGGGGGGGGCGTCATCGAGCAGGCGCCCCGCCTCGGCACGGCTGATGCCCGGACGCGCCAACATGGGGTTGGCCGCCACGCCCGCCACCGCATCATCATTGAGTGCACGGAAGAGCTCCGACATAAACCACGTCTGATACCCTTGCGGATAGTCGCTCCAGGTACCGCCGAGCACAATGAGCTCAATCTTATCGGTCGCATGCCCCATCTGCGAAAGCGCCGTCAAACGGGCGCTCACCTGCAGATACGGGTCAAAGCAATTTTGCTCCGCACGGGCGCATGCCGGCTCGGCGTGCAGATAGCTCTTGGGCATGCGCAGATCGTTGGGGCAAAACAGGCAATCGCCCGAGCATGGCCAGGGCTTGGTGATGACGGTAATGGTCGCCACGCCCGAGGCCGTTCGGCGCGGCTTCATACGCAGCACCTGCAGCAGTTGACGCTCCAGATCGGAATCGACATTCCACGCAGCCCACCGAGCCGGCTCCTCACGTTTAACCCGCTGGTAGAACGGCAGCAGACGGCGCTTGGCCAAATCGCGTTTGTCGGCACCCTCACGGCGCGCCTCGGCATGTATCAGTTTGACGAGCGCTTTGTCGTCCACGGTCTCGCCGCGACGCAGAGCCTCGAGTATGTTCAAGATAATCTGTTCCATGCCCCCATTGTAAGGGCAAAGGCGCCGAAGCCGATCTCGGCTTCGGCGCCTTCATCAAACAGCGCGTCTATATCTTCGCCTAGGCTTTCGTCTGCCCCACTACTCCGAATCAAACGACATGTCGCCCGAATCGACTTCAAAACTATACACAGCAGACTTATCCCCGTTATCGAATTCAAGATTCAAAATGGTCTCGCCGTCGTAGCCAAGCGGAAGGAAATCGCTCTCGAAGTCGCCGCTGCCCAAGGTGAGGCTCGCCTTAAAGCCCGTAGAGTTCGGAACCGTCATCTCCACATCGCCCGAGCCCACACTCACGTCCATCGACTTCGCGGGGGCCTGGTAGAGCTCGAACGTTACATCGCCCGACCCGACCTCTGCACTAAGCGCATCAGTCACGCTGCCCGCAAACTCTACATCTCCCGCACCCAGGAAAAGGTCGAAACCATCACAGGTGACACCGGCAATCTGCAGATCGCCCGAGCCCACGTGCGCGTTGACTCCCTTCAGATGTTCGGCAACACGGCGCGGCAGCTCAACCGTAACCGAGCGGTCAATTGCCTTACCGTCATCACTTCCAAACTGAGAAACCTTGAGCGTCGAGTCCTCGACGGATGCGATGTTCTGCGTCGCGGCCTTGGAGGCATCCATACCATTGGCAACGCGTCCCCGCTCGATAACGCGAGCCTTGTTGCCATCAACAACCTTGACGTCCACCGTAGCCGCAGCGATATCGAAATCGAGGTAGCGGAACTCATCGGCATCAAAAGTCGTGCTCGAAAGCTGCTGAGGCCGAGCAGAATAGTTACCGCTATTCAAGGAATCGTCCTCGTCAAACATATCGTCAAAATCAGACAAATGGCCAGATAGAATACCGGTCGTACGCACCATATCGGAATGAGCCAATAGCCGCGAAGTGCCAAAGACAAGCCCGATGATGAGCACAAACGCTCCGATGCCAACGCCCAAGCGTACCTTGGATTCATGCGAAAGCTTCATCATTCATCACTCTCTTTGGCAATCGGCTCAGCGGTAGTCGCGGTAGCCACGTCAGCATCAGATTCCGCAGAAGTATCCTTCCCCTGGGCCTTGACCGCCACCGACGCCGAACCAACCTGAATATCCCCGCGCGCCCAATCGCCATCGAGCGCACGCGCCACCCAGTGATAGATGGGAATCGTAAAGAAGATCAGTGCGGCAAAGGGGCCGGCACCAAACAGGAACATCAGCAAAAAGAACAGCAGCCAGCACACGGCCCAATACGGGAACGACTGGAACGGGCCCTTCACCGGAGTCGAGCCAACTGCGCTGCCACTCGTCGCCTGCGCCGTAGCGGCATTGGCGGCCTGCGCACTCCAGCTTGCCGCTTGCGCCGCCTTGGCGGCGGCGTCACTCGCCTGTGTTGCCGCCTCGGTGGCACGTGCCGCCGCCTCATGGGTACGGGCGCGATCTGCCGCCTCGGCCTCGCGCTGACGGGCACGGTCCTCGTTCTCAAACTCGATATCGTCCTCAATCTCATCGCTCGGATTGAGCAGCTCGTCCAAGCTCACACCATAGAGCTTGGCGAGCGAGATCAGGTTCTCGGTATCGGGCGAGCTCTCCGCGCGCTCCCATTTACTGACTGCTTGGCGCGACAGTCCCAGCTTTCGTGCCAGCCCTTCTTGGCTAAAACCCTTGCTGCGACGAAGGTCGGCGAGCCGCTGCGCAGTTTCTACATTCATGGTTCCTCCTATGTGATGCCAGCCGTGCCGCCGGACCGTTTTTCTTCTTAAGGCGCCTTGCACAGTTAAAAATCTATCCGCCACCGCCAAAAGCATGCCACCTATTCTAGTGAGATTTTTGACAACCGTCGGTTGCGGGTGCATATGAGCTGCGGAAATGTGTCCAAACAAAGCAATGACCCGTAGCTTGGTTGTCCCCGTTGCGGCGTTAACGGTAGTATGGTCGTACTGTTAATTCCGCACCGCCAACGGAGGGAGTTCCGCGCCGTGAACCGCGATTTCGCCTCATCGCTCATCCAGCTCAACAACACGTTCTATCGCGAGCACTCCGCCTCCTTCTCCGATACGCGCCAGGCCCCGTGGCCCGGCTGGGTGCGCACCATGGACATCGCGCTCGAACAGCTCGATGTCGCCACGATTGAGCATCCCGTCCGCGTCTTCGATCTCGCCTGCGGCAATATGCGATTCGAGAACTTTGCCGCCGGCGGCGCACTTGCCGCCAAGGGCGTCGACGGCGCAAACCCCTCGGTAGATGCCAGCTGCCCGTTTGAGTTCTATGGTGTCGACTCGTGTCAGGATTTGGCTATCGATGCGCACGGTCACGCCCTGCGCATTCCCAACCTGCACTTCCAGGAACTCGACGTGCTCGATGCCCTTATGAAGCTCAACCCCGCCGAGACACCCGACGTGCTTTTCGACGCCCCGCTCGCCGACATCTCGGTCTGCTTTGGTTTTATGCACCACGTGCCGTCGTGCGAGTACCGCGTACGCGTGCTCGACGCCCTGGTGCGCCAGACGCGCCCGGGCGGCATCATCGCCATCAGCTTTTGGGAGTTTATGAACGACGAGCGCATGGCGCGCAAGGCCGTTCGCGCCGAGGCCCGTGCCGAGCTCACCCCGCCGTTTGAAGGTTACGATTCCGCGCAGTTTGAAGCCGGCGACCACCTCATCGGCTGGCAAAACGACCGCCACGCCTACCGCTATTGCCATCACTTTGACGATCAGCAGATCACCGACCTGGTGCGCGGCGTCCGTACGTTCTACAAGAGCGGCGAGGTCCCCGTGCGCGAGCTTGAGCGCTTCCATGCCGACGGTCGCAGCGGCGAGCTCAACCGCTATGTGATTCTCAAACGTCTGTAGGCACCGACGATTCGCCGCCGAGCCGCACCGCATCTTTCGGGCAAACTATGCCCACCCTTTTTCAACCCATTGACGGAACGCGCAGCTATGCGTTCCATACTTATGACCAAGGAGCCTCATGGGGGCCGTCCACGTTCGCACGCCTAAGAACTTTGTGCTCGAGGAGCGCCTGGAGCGCTACGCCGATGCGATCGAGACGAACCCCGAGGCTTATGCCGGAGATTGGCGCGAGGCTTGCGCGCCAGCTGGCAGCAAGCCCTTCGAACACCTTCACCTGGATCTTGGCTGTGGCAAGGGAACCTATCTGGTCGAGCGCGCCCACCGCGAGCCCGACACCCTCTTTATCGGCATGGACCAGGAGCCCATCTGCATCGCCTATGCCGCGCAGAAAATCTGCGAACAGGGGCTATCCAACGCACTCGTCCTGCCCCGAGGCGCCGCATCGCTGCCACAGCTGTTTGCCGCAGGCGAGCTCGATGCCATCACCATTAACTTTCCCACGCCGCAGCCCAAGGCCAAGTACGCTAAAAAACGACTCGTCCATGTCGACCATCTGATGCTCTACCGCCCGCTCTTTTCAGCCGGCGCTACCGTCACACTGCGCACCGATAGCAAGCCGTTGCGCGATTACGCCCTGGGACAGTTTGCCGCGGCCGGCTACGATACGCTTTGGGTAAGCGACGACGTCCGCCGCGACCATCCCGAGCATCCCGAGACCGAGTACGAGCGCCGCACGCGCGAGATGGGTGCCGCCGTCTATGGCATTTGCGCCACACCTGGAGCGCAGCCCAGCGATGAACAGCTCGCGGCGGGCCGCGCGCAGGAGCAAAGCCTAGCCTGCTACCTGCCCGATAACCTCGATGAGCTCGCCTATGTGCCTCTGGGCATGGAAGAGGCCGTCGAGAACTTTAGAAACCGTGCCCGCAAGGGCAAGAAGCGTCTACCGCAAGAGTCCCAGGGGCCTCTGATGGTCGCAGCTTCGGCAAACAAGCGCAAATAGGCGCCAGCAAACGTCCCTCAAATCTAAGTGAGTAGACTTTTTTGCAATAGCCAAGCACAACCCGCATAACCAATACTAAAACCGCAGGTAGAGCCCTTGCGCAAAAGCCATGTGCTCGCGATATTGCAAAAAGTCTACTCACTTAGCTGGCAACTGCACCAAACGGCTGGGCAGAACGCCCATTTCCTGCATTTTCTTGCCTGCGAACGCATCGATGCGACGCTACGCCATAATAGTTGGCGGACAATCGCGAGAGAAAGCAAACACATGGCACAGACCACGACAGATACCGCCGTCAGCACCGTCTCCGGCGCCGGGGCCGCCAGCTCATTCTCGGGCGGCACGGGAACCGAAGCCGAGTTCGGCTCGCTCGGCGCGCTCTCCCCCACCTGGTGGGAGCCCGAGGACGGCAGCGAGCCCGAACCATGGCTCACGCCCGACCAGGCCTTCGAACGCTTCTTTGAATGGACGAGCGATCGCGGCATTGAGCTGTGGGATCACCAAGAAGAGGCCCTCATGGACCTGGCAGCCGGCGATCACGTCATTCTGGGCACTCCGACCGGATCGGGTAAATCGCTCGTCGCGCTGGGCATGCTCTTTATGGGCATGGCGCAGGGCAAGCGCTGTTATTACACGGCCCCCATCAAGGCTCTGGTCAGTGAAAAGTTTTTCGATCTGGTACAGGTGCTCGGCCGCGATAACGTCGGTATGATCACCGGCGACACGCATATCAACACCAAGGCACCCGTCATCTGCTGCACGGCAGAGATCCTTGCCAACGACGCGCTGCGCGAGGGCGAAGATGCCGATGTTGGCTGCGTCGCCATGGACGAGTTCCACTACTTTGCCGACCCCGATCGCGGCTGGGCCTGGCAGGTACCGCTGCTCACCCTGCCTCACACGCAATTCATGCTCATGAGCGCCACGCTCGGCGATGTCACTGCCATCGCCGCCTCACTCGAGGAACACACCGGCGCTACCTGCGACTTGGTCGTCGATGCCCCGCGCCCCGTGCCGCTGAGCTACGACTATGTGACGACCTCGCTCGAAGGCACGGTCGAGCTCGCCATGCGCCGCGGCGAGGCCCCGCTCTATATCGTGCACTTTAGCCAGGATGCCGCCCTTGCGACGGCACAGTCGCTCGCCAATTTTGGCATCGCCAGCAAAGAGCAGCGCGAAGCCATCAAAGAAGCGGCAAAGGGGACAAGCTTCTCGACGGCCTTCGGCAAGATCCTCAAGCGCTTGCTCGGCTGCGGCGTCGGCGTGCACCATGCTGGCATGTTGCCGCGCTATCGCCTGTTGGTCGAGCGCTTGGCGCAGCAGGGCCTGCTGCCCGTCATCTGCGGTACCGATACGCTCGGCGTCGGCATCAACGTACCCATCCACACCGTGGTGCTCACCGCGCTCACCAAGTTCGACGGTTACAAGATGCGTCGCCTGCGCGCCCGTGAGTTTCATCAGATCGCTGGTCGCGCCGGTCGCTCGGGCTTCGATACCGAGGGCATGGTGATCGCCGAGGCACCCGAGCACGAGATCGAGAATGCCAAGCTTATGGCCAAGGCGGGCGACGACCCCAAAAAACTCCGCAAGATTAAAAAGAAGAAGGCCCCCGAGGGCTTTGTCACCTGGAACAAGCAGACCTTTGCGCGCCTGATCGAGACGCAGCCCGAGACGCTCAAGCCGCGCCTGCGCATCACGCACTCCATGGTGATTAGCGTGGTCGAGCAGGGCGGCGATGCCCGAGCCCGCGTGCACGACCTCATCGAGACGAGTCTGCAGACTCCCGAGGAAAAGGCCAAGCTCGAGGTTCGCGCCGACGAAATCTTCGCCACGCTCATCGATTCCGGCGTCGTCGTTCGCACCGAGGTGCCGCCCGCACCCGACGCCCCGACTGACGCCGCACCAGACATCGACTATGCACTGACGGTTGATCTGCCCGAGGACTTCGCGCTCGACCAGCCGCTCTCGCCGTTTTTGCTTGCCGCATTGGAGCTGCTCGATCCCGAGAGCGAGACCTATACCATGGATCTAATCTCAATGGTCGAGGCAACGCTCGAAGATCCCAAGCAAGTGCTGCGTGCACAGGAACGTGCCGCACGCGATCGCGCTATGGCCGAGATGAAAGCCGACGGCGTCGAATATGAGGAACGCTTGGAGCGCATCCAGGATGTCACCTACGAAAAGCCGCTCGAGGATTTGCTCGATGCCGCCTTCGACAAGTACTGCCAGGAAGTACCTTGGGCCAACGACTACCAGCTCTCGCCCAAGAGCGTCCTGCGCGACATGTTGGAGAGCGCGAGCGACTTTAAGGGCTATATCCAAAAGCTCGGCATCGCCCGCTCCGAGGGCATTCTGCTGCGCTACCTAGCCGAGGCCTACCGCTCCCTCGATCGCACCGTGCCCATTGAGAAGCGCGATGAGCGCTTGCGCGACATCATTTCGTGGCTCGGCTTTGTGGTACGCTCGGTCGACTCGAGCCTGGTGGACGAGTGGGAGAACGCCGGCAACCCGGCGGCCCTCGACGCCGCGCCGCCGCAGGGCATCGACGAGGTCGTTGCGGACCGTCGCGGCTGCACGCTGCTGGTGCGCAACGCACTCTTCCGCCGCGTGACCCTTGCCGCCCGCGAGCACGTTCGCGACCTGGGCGAACTCGACGAGGACTGGGGCATGAGCGAGATCCGCTGGCAAAAAGCACTCGACGCTTACCACGAGCAGCACGAGGAGATTCTCACCGACGGCGACGCGCGCTCCTCTGCTATGTTCTCGATCGACGAGTCCGACGAGAAGGCGCTCCACGTGTGGCACGTGCACCAGATTTTTGCCGACGAGGACGGCGACCACGACTTTGGCATCATGGGCGATGTCGATCTGGACGCCACGCAAGACGGTGGCGAGGTCATCTTCAAGAACTACCGCGTCGGTTTTATCGAGGATTTGCTCGAGGATTAGCCAAGCATATTGGGACGAAACGAAGCGGGGCTGTTGGCAACATCGCCAGCAGCCCCGCTTTTTCACTATCCGCTATGCCTTACTCGGCATCCTCGACCTCATACGAATCCGCCTCGGCTGGCTCCTCGTTTGTCTCTGGCGCAGCCTCGCGCGCCTCGTCAAACGCTGCCTTCATGGTCTTGTTGCCCCATGTGAGCTTGCGAATGGTAAGCTCATCGGCCTTGTTGTGGGCCAAGCGTAGGTTCTCGGTGCTGCGGCGCAAGTCGTCCTTGGTCTTCTCGAGCTGCTTAATGGCGGCATCGATCTCCTTGATTGCCGACTCGAATTGCTTGCTCGCCAGGTTGTAGTTGCGCGAGAAGCCATCCTTGAACTTCTCCATCTTGGCTTCGAAGTTCGTGACATCGATATTCTGCTGTTTGTACTCCGCCAGTTCCTGCTTATAGCGAAGCGAACCCATAGCGGCGTTGCGAAGGAGCGTAATCATGGGGATGAAGAACTGCGGGCGGATCACGTACATCTTCTCATAGCGGTAACTCACGTCGACGATACCCGCGTTATAGAGGTCACTCTCGGGCTCCAGCAGGGTGCAGAGCACCGCATACTCGCAGCCTTTCTGGCGGCGATCGTGATCGAGTTTCTTAAAGAAATCCTCGTTCTTGTGTTTGGTCGCGGTCTCGTCGTTCTCGTTTTTCATCTCGAACATGATCGAAATGATCTCGTTGCCGCTCTCGTCACACTCGCGGAAGATAAAGTCGCCCTTGGTACCCTCGGATGCATCGTTATCCTTCTCGAAATACGCGTTGGGAAACGCCGTCATGCGCAGGCGGTTAAACTCGGTCTCGCAGTGCTGCTCGAGCGACTCGCCCACCATCTTGGTGGACAGGCGGACCTTCATGTCCTTAAGGCGCTCAATCTCTTCATCCTTGTAGCGAATCAGGTCATCGCTCGCGCGCTTGGCCTGCGCAAGCTCGAGCTCGTGTGCCGCCTTGGCCTGTTCCTCGCGAGAATCGCGCACCGCCAGCTCGCTCGTCAGCTTGGCACGTGCCTCATCGCGCTCTCGCTCCACCGCGGCGACCGCCTCCGACAGGTTCATTTTTGCCATCAGTTCCTGCTCGCGCAACTGGGCACGCAGACCCTCGGCCTCTTGCTCAGATTGTGCCTTTGCGGCGGAAAACTTCTCCTGTACCGTCGCGCGGTAGTCAGCAAGCGCGCGCTCAGCTTCACCGCGAGCAGCATCGAGCTCGCGCTGCGACTCTGCCGCGGCAGCGGCAAGCGCCATCTCCTGGGCCTTGTCCGCCGCGGCAAGCCTGGCCTGCAGCTCGGCAATCTGAGCATCACGTGCAGCCAAATCGTTTTGAGCAGCATTGCGCGCCACCGACTCGACGAGCTTGGCTTCGTCATCTTTGCGCTCCAGCTGCGCACGCAAATTGTCGATTTCTCGCTGAAGCTCGGCGTTTTCCTTTTGAGCATCGGCACGGGCCTCAACCGCCGCGCGCTGACTTGCGCTCTCGCGCTCTGTGGCAGCGCCCTCGAGCTTGGCGCGCAGCTCGGCAAGCTCAGCGTCGCGCTTGGCAACCTCTTGTGCCAGCTTCTGCTCCGCGGCGTTCTTCTGCTCGACAAGTTGAGCGTTGCGCTGAGAATCTGCCTTTTGCAAGGCAGCCGTCGAACGCGAGCGCTCAAGCTCCAGCGCCTGCTCGCCCTCGCGCTGGACTGCCTTCACACGCTCATCCAGGTCGCGCGAAAACTCGGCATTGCGCACTTGCTTGACGATGTCCGCATAGCCAGACGCATCGACCTTAAAAACTTCGCCACAATGCGGGCACTTGATCTCGTTCATAGCAGCTCCTCGATGGACGCAAATTTCAACCGCTTACACTCTACCGCGCCGCACGGACAAAAAAGACGCCGCCGCCATAATAGCAACAGCGCCAGAACCACCACAAAGGTGCCTGTCCCCTTTGTGGCGGTTTGTGTGACGGTTCGAGAATTACAGTCCAAAGAAGCTCAAGATCTGGTCTCGGCTTACGGGCTTGTACTCGTTGGCGTCGAGGCCCACATCGTAGCGATAAATGGGGCGCTCGCGATCGCAGTTGCGCGCGTTGGTGCGGTCTCCCCTGCTGTGGATATGCCCGTGCAGCATGATGGCGCCACGCGCCTTGCCATTCCAGCTGAGCATGGGGTAATGGCTCAACACCAGGCGATGGCCCTTGGCATAGCCGGGAGCAATCTCCAGGTAATCACGCACGTCTTCCCAGATTTGGGGCGCAGCTGGATCTTCCCAGTCACCGTCATGGTTGCCACGGATGAGCGTTACGTTCTGACATTCGATGCGCTCGCGCAGGCGCACAGCATCCGCCAGGGGCAAACGATAGGTAAAGTCTCCCAAGATATAGAGACGGTCGTCCGCCGCCACGCACTCATTCACGGCATCGATGATCTTGCGGTTCATCTCCTCGACCGAGCCAAATGGCCGGTCCATGTCGTGCAGGATATTCGTGTCGCCCAGGTGCAGGTCGGCGGTAAACCACATCATCGTCTCTGTCCTCATTTCGCAACGTGTTCAACTCGTGCTAAGTATACAGACGCAGCGATGCGGCGGTTATCCAAAGAGCCCGCCGAACAGTCCGCGGCGGCGCTTGTCTTGCTTTTTCGAAGCGTCACCCTGAGTTTTCTTGTCCTGCCGCTTCTTACGGTCCTGCTCCAGCTCATCATCGTCGAGCAGCATATCCCACTCAAACGGGTCATCCGTCAGATCGAACAGGCCATCGTCATCAAACATGGCAGCCTCCCTTACCGACTAGCGAGCATCCACCACGTAGAGGCCAACGCGCACCTGGTGCCACGGGCTACGCTCGGGGGCAACCTGCTGCACGCGCGCCTCAAATACACCCTCGTGTCCATAATGCATCATCACGGATAGCGGGCCGACCCCGTTTCCCGGAACATAGCCGAGCTTGGTGTTGCCGTAATAGATCGCAACCGCCTCAGGGTCATGGGGATTATCGCGCTCGGCACACAGCGTCAGCTTATCGCCGACCTTAAGATCGCCCAGGACCAAGGCACCGTCGGCATACTGAAATCCTGCGATATGAAACGACAAAAGAACACGTGAAGGCTCGTACATGGCAGCTCCTCTAACGGCCGGATAAACCGGCGCTTAACCTTACTGAGAAGTTTACGGGCCCGTGCGGACACGAATTCACCCGCTCGCGCCTTTCACCCAGTTGCCGCAACGCTTGCGAGACAGAGCGCTTGCAGATAAGATAGAGGCACGGATGGCACCCGTTGCAGCGGGTCTTGCCAACTCCAGTGCACGTTTACATCGTGAGAAGTGGCCGTCTTCGCTTACGCGGGGGCGGCTATTTCATTCGGCCGATAAACAGGCCGAGTTCGATAGCCGCGATTAACAACGCCAGTAACGAAATAACATCGCTTACGTTCATACCAATTCCCTTCTAAAGGGAGTTGGCCCATCCGTACCCCATGGCAGTAGTCTAACGTAAATGGCAGGTAATAGGAACACTTGTTCGTATTACCTGCCATTTCCTAATGCACAAACATGCGCACGAATTTGTGCTTCCAGCTTGCGTAGGGCGCATACCGAAACGGCACGTCCAGCCAGGTTGCCTTGTTCACGATGCTCTTCTTGTGGCTAAACGCATCGAAGCTCTCGCGGCCATGGTACTGCCCCATGCCGCTCGCGCCCATGCCGCCAAAGCCCATATGGCTCGTAGCCAGATGCATGATGGTGTCGTTAACACAGCCGCCGCCAAAGGGCACGTAGCGCACAAAGCGCTGCTGGACCTCGCGGTCCTGGCTAAAGATATACAGGGCCAGCGGCGTCGGACGATCCGTAATAAACGTTTCGGCCTCGTCTAAGTTCTCAAACGTCAGTACCGGCAAGATGGGGCCGAAGATCTCCTCCTGCATCACGGCGTCATCGGGGGCCACGCCATCCAAAATCGTCGGCTCGATCTTGAGCGAAGCCTCGCGCGTGACACCTCCAAGCACGACCTTATCGGGATCGATCAGCCCACGCACGCGCGCAAAATGTTTGGCGTTGACGATATGCCCGTAATCCTCGTTATCGAGCGGGTGCTCGCCAAACATGCGACGGACCTCTTCCTTGATGAGGCCCAGCAGCTCGTCGTGCACGCTCGTATCGACCAGCAGGTAGTCGGGCGCCACGCAGGTCTGCCCCACGTTGAGCCATTTACCAAAGGCGATACGCCGTGCCGCAACCTTCAAGTTTGCCGTCGCATCCACGATGCAGGGACTCTTTCCGCCCAGCTCAAGCGTCACGGGCGCAAGGTTTTTACTTGCGCGCTCCATGACGAGTTTGCCGACCGGAACGCTACCGGTAAAGAAAATCTTGTCCCAGCACTCATCGAGCAACGCTTCGTTCTCGGCGCGCCCGCCCTCGACAACCGTCACCAGACGCGGATCAAATGCCTCTTCACAGATTTGCTTGAGCACCGCGCTCGATGCCGGAGCATATGCACTCGGCTTGATGACGACGGTATTGCCTGCGGCAAGGGCGCCAGCGAGCGGCTCGAGCGTCAGCAAAAACGGGTAGTTCCAGGGCGCCATGATGAGCGTGACGCCATAGGGCACGGCTTGCGTTTTGCACACACTCACGGCGTTGGCAAGATCGCACGGACGCAGGCGCGGACGACTCCATCGAACCACGTGAGCAATCTGATGACGAATCTCGGAAAGCGACGTGCCGATCTCGCACATATATGCCTCGTCATGCGACTTTCCCAAATCGGTCTTGAGCGCATGGGCAATATCGGCCTCGTGCGCCCGGACCGCATCGCGTAAACTCACGAGCGCGCGACGTCGAGCATCGACATCAAACGTAGCGTGCGTCTTAAAGTAGGTGCGCTGATCGCCGACGATGCGCGCAATTTCCCCGGTGTTCATGGACCCTCCTAGTTCTCGCCCTCAAACATACCACCTGCAACGACTTCGTACATATGCTCGAGCTCCAAGCGGTCCATCAAAAGCGGAACGGGGTACAGGGGATTGGCCTCGGCATCGGCATGCGCCGCCATCTCAGGAATGTCGGAGCGGCGAATACCTGAGACATATTTGGGGATTCCCAGGGCCTCGTTCATGCGGTCGACCCAATCGATAAAGGCCTCGACCGCAAGACTGTCCTGCGCGGTAGCCGGCGCAATGCCCGCCATGCGAGCAAGATCGGCAAGCTTGGGGGCGGCGGCGTCACCATAAGCGCGAAGCATGTGCGGCAGGATGATCGCGTTGGCCAAACCGTGCGGAATTCCGTATCGGCCGCCCAGACTGTGCGCGATGGCATGCACATATCCGACATAGGAGCGGGTAAACGCAACGCCCGCCTTATACGCCGCCGAAAGCATATTGCGACGCGCACGCATGTCGTCGCCATGCTCATAGGCCTCGAGCAAATTGTCGTGGATGAGCTGCACCGCCTGTCGCGCCATCTTGCGCGTATAGGGCGTGGTGCTTCGCCCGATAAACGCCTCGACGGCATGCGTCAGGGCGTCCATGCCCGTCTGCCCCGTAATGGAGGCGGGCAGACCGCGCGTAAACTCGGGGTCGTGCGCCGCAAGGCGCGGGATAAGCACAAAGTCGTTAATGGGATACTTGTAGCGCGTCTCGTCATCGGTAATTACCGCCGCAAGCGTGACCTCGCTCCCCGTGCCCGCCGTGGTGGGAACGGCGATGAGCAACGGCAGGCGACGATGAATCCGCAGCAGCCCGCGCATCTTGTTGATGGGCTTGTTTGGCTGCGCGATGCGTGCTCCCACGCCCTTGGCACAGTCCATGGCCGAGCCACCGCCAAAGCCGATAATGGCCTGGCAGGCGCTCTCTCGATACAGGGACGCCGCTTCCTCCACGTTTGAGACCGTGGGGTTCATACGCGTTTCGGCATAGACCGTAACGCCAATCCCCTGAGCCGTAAGCGCACGCTCGAGTGATGCCGTGAGCCCCAAACGTGCAATACCAGGGTCTGTCACGATAAGGACCTTCTGGATCGAGCGCTTTTGAAGCACCGCGGGCACATCCTCGGCATGCTCCAAAATGCGCGGCTCGGTATAGGGCAGGATCGGCAATGCAATGCGAAAAACCGTCTGATATGTTCGGCACCAGGCACGACTGGCTAGATGCATAAAGGAAACTCCCTTATTTGTTGATAGGTCAACATTTGCTCGACCGATTGTACTCAGCGGAGATCGCAGACGGCCCGCCAATCGTTAATCAATCAACATCTTCATATCTCAAAATTGTTTATTAAAAATCATTCCTAATAGGCTTCACATTTGGTCGCATTTATGGATAATAGAACTCGTCAAGACGCACGTCCGGAGAGGGCCCTTACGGGACCGGACGAGCGCGCAATCGCCATCGATCGAAAGGATCGAATCATGAAGTTTGTTTGCCCCGTTTGCGGTTATGTGGAAGAGTTCGACGGCGACCAGCTGCCCGAGGATTTTAAGTGCCCCCAGTGCGGCGTTCCCGGTTCTCGTTTCCTGAAGCAGGAGGAAGGCCAGCTCGAGTGGGCTGCCGAGCACGTCGTGGGCGTCGCCAAGATGGAGGGCGTCTCCGAGGACATCGTTGCCGACCTGCGCGCTAACTTTGAGGGCGAGTGCTCTGAGGTCGGTATGTACCTGGCCATGGCTCGTGTCGCTCATCGCGAGGGCTATCCCGAGATCGGCCTGTACTGGGAGAAGGCTGCCCACGAGGAGGCGGAGCATGCCGCCAAGTTCGCTGAGCTCCTGGGCGAGGTCGTGACCGACTCCACCAAGAAGAACCTCGAGATGCGCGTTGAGGCCGAGAACGGCGCCACCGCCGGCAAGACCGATCTTGCTAAGCGCGCCAAGGCCGCTGGCCTCGATGCCATCCATGACACCGTGCACGAGATGGCTCGCGACGAGGCCCGCCACGGCAAGGCTTTCGCCGGCCTGCTCAAGCGCTACTTTGGCTAAGCCAACCGCCTGAGACATAACCTCTAGCTCGATGAGGCCCGGACCGCATGGTTCGGGCCTTTTTCGTGGGCTTATTGCAGCTGCTCTTGAAGAGCGATGAGCGACTGAGGGCTCAGGTCGTCGTATTGTATGAGGACGCGAGATGGAGCGTTCTTAGTCGATGCCCGATCACCCGTCCACAGGCAATCGGCGATGTTGACATAGGAAATACGAGCGTCAGCAAGAGCCTTCGCGAAACTCTTCCCCGCTCCGTCCTCGGACAGGGCAACGGTGCAGTAAAGGCCCGCGTCCGCATGCTCGATCGAAACCTCCCCTGCCGGAAACGCTTTCCGCACAAGCGCCGCCAGGCCATCACGCGCCTCGCGAGCACGAACGCGCACGCGGTTCACATGTCGCTCGTAATCACCCGATTCCAGCAAACGAGCCAAAGCGACCTGGTCAACAGAACTCACCGACGAGGCGTAAAAACCAAGGTTGCGCCTAAACCGCTCCATTAGCTCGTCGGGCAGCACCATGTACGCTAGACGCAACGCCGATGACAGGCTCTTCGAAAACGTGTTGGTGTAGATAACCGACTGGGCGGCATCGATCGACGCGAGCGCGGGAATCGGTTTGCCGGCAAGGCGAAACTCACAATCAAAGTCATCTTCGATGAGATACCGACCCGGTCGCTCGGCGGCCCAGCTGAGCAGCGCGTAGCGACGCGCAATGCTCGTCACAAGGCCGGTCGGATACTGATGGGACGGCATCAGATGAAGGACATCGGTCCCGCTTTTCTGCAGAGTGCTCAAGACCACGCCCTCATCATCCAACGGGATATGTCGAACTTTGCAGCCCATGGCCTGATAGATGCGCGTCAGGCGCAAATAGCCCGGATCCTCAACGGCATACACCTTGTCGGCTCCAAGCAACTGAACCAACATGGTATCGAGCAGCTGGGCGCCCGCACCGATAACGATGTTGTCGGGGTCGACATTCATACCCCTTGTCCCGCGCAGGTGGTGAGCAATTGCGCGTCGTAGCCGAGCGGTGCCCTGTGCCGGCGCAGTCGAAAAGATTTCGCGTTCGTCTTCGGATGCCAGCGTCGCCCGCAGCGCGCTTTGCCAAAGCCGCGCCGCCTCCAAAGCGGAAGGAGAAAGCGCATCAAATCGCTCGACCTGTCCGTTGATATCATGTGCGCTGGGGCCCGCGGAGACGGCATCTCGGTCGATGCCCTCCGCAGCCGAAGGCAAAACCGGTGCATCCGGAAGCTCGCAAGCGTAGTAGCCCCGACGCGGCATTGAGCAAATATAGCCCTCGGCAAGTAACTGGTTATATGCATTCTCGATGGTAATGACACTGATTCCCAGATGACTGGCAAAGGCGCGCTTAGACGGAAGATGTTCCCCCGCCGCAATGCGTCCAGCTACGATATCATCTCGAATTTGCTGGTAAACATACTCATAGAGCGATGCTTCGCCGCGTTTTTCCAAATTGTAGTCAAGCATGTGTTTGTCACCTGACCTTATCGCGCTGTTCAATCTGGTATTAGTCTGACCTTGTAATTATCTCGAAAACTGAGTATTTCGCCATACCCAGCTCCCCGATAGGATGTTCCGTCAAGCAATGCACATGCCAACCAAGGGAGCAACCATGGTAGAACAGACCAGCAAGGCCGATCGCGTCAAACTCAACCGCGAGCTCGCGCAGATGCTCAAGGGCGGCGTCATCATGGACGTCACCACTCCCGAGCAGGCACGCATCGCCGAGGAGGCAGGCGCCTGCGCCGTCATGGCTCTCGAGCGCATCCCGGCCGACATCCGTGCCGCAGGCGGCGTCTCGCGTATGAGCGATCCCAAGATGATCAAGGGCATCCAAGAGGCCGTCTCCATCCCCGTTATGGCCAAGTGCCGCATCGGGCACATTGTCGAGGCGCAGGTCCTGCAGGCCATCGAGATCGATTACATCGACGAGTCCGAGGTTCTTTCCCCTGCCGATGACGTCTATCACATCGACAAGGCCCAGTTTGACGTGCCGTTTGTCTGCGGCGCCCGCGATCTGGGCGAGGCGTTGCGCCGTGTTGCCGAGGGCGCCACGATGATCCGCACCAAGGGCGAGCCGGGCACGGGCGACGTGGTCCAGGCCGTGCGCCACATGCGCAAGATCCAGAAGCAGATCCGCGACGTTGTTGCCCTGCGCGACGATGAGCTCTTTGAGGCAGCCAAGCAACTACAGGTTCCGGTCGAGCTGGTGCGCGAGGTCCATGCCACGGGCAAGCTTCCCGTCGTGAACTTTGCCGCCGGCGGCGTAGCGACCCCCGCCGACGCTGCGCTGATGATGCAGCTGGGTGCCGAGGGCGTCTTTGTCGGCTCGGGCATCTTTAAGAGCGGCGACCCCGCCAAGCGCGCCGCCGCCATCGTCAAGGCCGTGGCAAACTTCACCGATGCCAAGCTCATCGCCGAGCTTTCGGAGGACCTGGGCGAGGCCATGGTCGGCATCAACGCCGACGAAATCGAGATCATCATGGAGGAGCGCGGGCGCTAGTCCAGCAGAAAGGATCGCACATGAGCGATTATGCAGACCAAACGGTCGCCGTGCTGGCGGTCCAAGGCGCTTTTGCCGAGCACGAGGCAAGGCTATCTGAGCTGGGCGCACGTTGTATTGAGCTGAGGCAGGCGGCTGATTTGAAGCAGGACTTTGACCGTCTGGTACTTCCCGGCGGCGAGTCTACCGTTCAAGGGAAGCTGCTTGATGAGTTGGGCATGCTCGAGGAGCTTCGTGCCCGTATCGCTGAAGGCATGCCCGTCCTGGGCACGTGCGCCGGCCTGATTCTACTGGCTCACGACCTTGCCGCCCATGACGATAAGGGCACGCCGCGTTTGGCAACCATGGATGTACTTGTCGAGCGCAATGCCTACGGCAGGCAGCTCGGCAGCTTTCGAACCAAGGGGCAGGTAGCCGGCATCGACGATGAAGTGCCGCTGACGTTTATCCGCGCGCCCCGCATCGTCGAAGTGCACGGCGACACTGAGGCCCTAGCCAAAGTCGATGGCCGCATCGTCGCCGCCCGTCAAGACAATCAGCTCGGCGTCACCTTCCACCCCGAACTCGACGAGGATACCCGCCTCCACGAGCTCTTCCTCCAAATGTAGGCAAAAACGAACGAGCGTAGATTTCCACTCTCATGCTATGTAGTCGTTGGGGATGTTCTTAAACGACTAGTCAAACAAAAACGTTCCCAACGACTACAATGCGATAGACGGCCACGTTTGCCCAGATAAAACCGACCAAAATAAACTTGTCCCCCTTTTGGTAGGTTTGGATCAAGGCAACGCCGATATTTTGGTACCGACAGCGAAAACCCGCCAGAGCGAGGGAGGCCCTTTTGGGGCGAGATGACGCCATAGGTTGAGCATAAGTCAGCGAGCGAGTCGCATTTGTGACAAGGTGGCGTGAAACGAAAGGGCGCTGACCTTCTGGTCGCGCCCTTGAAGTTGAACGTCAGATTGTCCAAATGCGGCCCGCGCAGCGTCGGCCCGTTACGGCGTTTGGTAAAACGCCGTAACTAAAAACGGTTGCCGCGGAAGCCGCCACCGTTGCGGCCACCGCGATCGCCGCCACGGCCACCGCGGTCGTTACCACGGTTGCCGCCAAAGCCGCCACGGTTGCCGCCGCGGTCGCCATAGCCACCACGGTTGCCGCCAAAGCCGCCGCGACCGCCACGGTCGCCGCCACGGCCACCGCGGTCGTCACGGCCGCCGCGAGGACCGCGGTCCTCGTCCAGGCCCATGGCGACGAGCGGAGCGATAACCTTATCGAGAGCGGCCATCAGCTCGGTAGCCTCCTCGTAAGAAAGCTCGGGCAGGAGCTTCTCCTTCTTGTTGGCAAGCTCGACCAGGCCCTCAGCGGCATCCTCGGCAGCGAAGACGACGATCTTGCGCATATCGCCCTCGGCGTCGTCGATGCGGCCGACCAGATCGGCAGCCTCGGCCTCGGCCATCAGGCCATCGAGCTCACGAAGGCGCATACCCAGCAGGTCGGACATTTCCTTCTGCTCCATCTTGGGCTTGAGGTCAAGAAGCTTGATGGCGCGCTCGATGTTCGCCATGCGCTCGGCCTTGGCCTCCTCCTCCTTGGAAATAGCAAAGCGACGGCTACGCAGCAGGCGGGCGGCCTTCTGCATCTTGTCCATCAGCTCTTCGTCATCGTAATCAACGGCGGCCTCGACAACCTCGGCCTCCTCCTCGGCGGAAACCTCGTCAGCAGCCTCAACCTCGGCAGCTTCGGTCTCCACGGTCTCGACTGCCTCGACCTCGGCAGCCATGGTCTCGTTCTCGGTCTCGTTCATGATCTCCTCGTTCTCAGACATGAGACTCCTTCTTGGCCCTCTCGGGCATCATCGCCCCATTCGCGGGGCCCGTCGCGCACTCTTTGCGCTTTAAACATTCATGCCTCTCGGCAAAACGTCCATTAGTTTATGGTGTCGCCATCCAATCTAGCTGCAGAATCTATGTGCACACATTAATGCGACATGTGCGACTCGCGACGAGCGTACACCAGCGACGTCGCGAACCCAACCACGGCAATTACAGCCGCCACACGCACGGCAGCTGCAAATCCAATCGCCTGGGCAACGTCCGTCGCAGCGCCAGCGACACCGGCAGTCGCCGCAGAACTCGAGAGCAGGCCGATAAACAGCGACGGGCCAAACGATGCGGCAATCATGTTCCACGTGTTGAGCAATGCCGTTCCGTGAGGATGCTCAGCGGCAGGCAGCGTCTCCAAGCCGGCCGTTTGCGAGGGGCTCAGCACCAAACCGACTCCGGCATACACCACAACGGTCAGCGCCACGACGACGCCGATGTTCATGCTTGCCGCCGTCATCGAGATGGCAGTCTGCCCCACGGCAATCAGGGCAAAGCCGACCGGCAGCAGCGGCCATGCGCCACGGGCGTCCATCACGCGTCCGCCCACAATCGAGGTCACGGCGTTGCAGGCAATCGCCGGCAAAATGAGCAAGCCCGCAACAAGTGCGGTCATTCTGTATGCGCCCTCAAAATAGAGCGGCAACAAAACGCTCATCGAGAACGTCGTCATCATCGACACCACCACAAGCAGGCACGCAGGCCAAAAGCGAACGCTCGCCATGGGACGCACGTTAAGCACCGGATGTTCGAGCTTGAGCTGACGGGCGGCAAACAGGCCGAGCAGCACAATGGCGGTGAAGAGCGCCACGATACTGGCAATCAGATTGGTCGAGAACTCGCCTACGGAATACACAAATGCCGTAATGCCGGCCGCGAGCAAAACAACCGACAGAATATCAAGCGTAGTGTTCGAGCGCTCTCCAACATTCTGAACAAGCTTTGCGCCCGCCACAGCGACCACAATGCCGCCCACCAGCGGCACTACGAACACCGCCCTCCAGCCAAACAACGTACACATAAGACCGCTGATCACGGGTCCAAACGCCGGCCCCAGCGTAATGCAGGCACCGCCCAGGCTCAGATACAGGCCGAGCTTCTCGCGCGGAGCGCATGACAGCACCACGTTCATCATGAGCGGGAACAAGATGCCCGATCCCGCAGCCTGCAAAATACGACTTGGCAGCAAAACGCTAAACGACGAAGCGACCAGGCACAGGACTTCGCCGGCGACCATGCATCCGCATGCGAAAAACAGCAGCTTGCGCGTCGAGAAACGGCCGGACAGGAAGGCCATGATGGCCGTAAAGATCGACGTCACGATCATGTAGCCCGAAACGAGCCACTGCGCCGTGGTGGCACTCACCGAAAAGGCCGCCATAATGTCGTGCAACGCCACGTTAATGATGTTCTCGTTAAACGCGGCGACAAAGGCTGCAATATACATTACGACGAGAAGCGCCGCAGTGCCCGATGGCGTTACTCTAACTTGTTGCTGAGATTTGCTCCCCATGCATTTCCTTCCTCTTGGAACGACAGTCGCATCGCCCCAGAGGAACAGTCCAGGGCGAAAAATGAGCCCTAGACTTACGCCAGACGCCGTACACGACGAGTCTGGCAACATGGTCCAACGTCGAAAGATTGTAACGCGGACGCGTAGCTTTCCTTCCGCGCTATTATTAAAAGTCCACGAAAGCATAAGACATGAGGAGCCCGCCATGATTAAGCCCATCATGAAATCCGAGTTCTTTTTGCGTCTGCCTTCCGAAGACGCGGGACCCGACGATGCCGCGACCGGGCAGGATCTCCTAGATACACTCCACGAGCATGAGCGCGAGTGCGTGGGCCTCGCCGCCAACATGATCGGCGTGCGCAAACGCATCATCTGCGTAAAGGACGGCAACAGGACGCTCCTGATGTACAATCCTCAAATTCTTGAGCAGGTCAATGCCTATCAGACAAGCGAAGGATGCCTCTCGCTAATCGGCGAGCGTCCCTGCACCCGCTATCGCCGCATTAAGGTTGAGTATTTGGACGAGAACTTTGTCCGCCGCATCAAAAACTTCTCGGGCTACACCGCCGAGATCATCCAGCACGAAATCGACCACTGCAACGGAATCGTTATTTAGTTCCACCGATTCAAGAAAGCTCCCTGCAGCCAAGCAACTGCAGGGAGCTTTCGATTGTATAGAGCCTCTATCCCTTAGCTTTGACGGTAATGATCGAAGAAGTCGGCGAGGTCTTCGAGCGACTCTTTGAGCACTTCCATGCGCGGCAGGTACACGATGCGGAAGTGATCGGGCTCGGCCCAGTTAAAGCCGCCGCCGCGCGTGATCAGAATCTTCTTCTCGTGCAGCAGGTCGAGGGCAAACTGCTCGTCATCGGTGATGTTGAACTTCTTAACATCCATCTTGGGGAAGATATAGAACGCCGCGCGCGGCTTGACCACCGAGATGCCATCGATCTTGTTGAGTGCCTCATACACAAAGTTGCGCTGCTCGTAGACACGACCGCCGGGACGGATGTAGTCGTTGACCGACTGATGGCCACCGAGCGCCGTCTGGACGATCGACTGGGCCGGCACGTTGGAGCACAGGCGCATGTTAGAGAGCATGTTGATACCCATAATGAAGTCGCTCATGCAGCGCTGGTTGCCCGAAAGCACCATCCAACCAATACGATAGCCCGCGATCATGTGCGACTTGGAAAGGCCGCTAAAGGTAACGCAGGGCAGATCGGGAGCGAGCGAGGCAATCGAGACGTGCTCGTAGCCGTCCATGCACAGACGGTCGTAGATCTCATCGGCAAAGATCATCAGCTGATGCCTGCGCGCAACCTCGACGATGCCCTCGAGCACCTCGCGCGGGTAGACCGAGCCCGTGGGGTTATTGGGGTTGATGATGACGAGGGCCTTGGTCGCGCTCGTGATCTTGGACTCCATATCCTCCAGGTCGGGATACCAATCCGCCTGCTCATCGCATAGATAGTGCACGGGATGACCGCCGGCGAGGGTTGCGCACGCCGTCCAGAGCGGATAGTCGGGGCTGGGGATCAAAATCTCGTCGCCATTGTCGAGCAGAGCGTTCATCGAAAGCTGAATGAGTTCGGACACGCCGTTGCCCGTGTAGATATGCTCCATCTGAACATTGGGCAGGCCCTTGATCTGCGAATACTGCATGATCGCCTTGCGCGCAGAGAACAGGCCGCGCGAATTGGAATAGCCTTCGCAGTCGGGCAGCTGCTGGCGCATGTCCTTGATAACCTCGTCGGGCGTGCGAAAACCGAAGGGCGCCGGGTTGCCGATATTGAGCTTGAGGATGCGCTCGCCCTCGTCCTCCATACGGGCAGCCTCGTCGACGACGGGACCGCGTACATCATACAGGACGTTCTCGAGCTTGGTGGATTTAGAAAAAGTACGCATGGTAGTGCTCCTTGGAATTTGAGCTGAGGGATGGGGTTCGAGCTTGAAATCGTTGCGAGGCGATGACGTCTCGCCTTGATCGGCGTCACCGGCAAGCAGCCAGGTAACATCGACCTCCAAAATGCGGGCGAGCAGCTCTGCCACATCGCGCCGCGGAATCGTCTTGCCGCTCACATATTGGCTCATCTGACTCTTGCCGAGTTTTTTGCCGAGCATCTCCGATGCGCGGATTACGTCCGACTGGCGAACGTCGCGATCGGACATGGTTTGTCGCAGGCGATCGCTAAACGTCTCTTGGGCCACTAGAACCTCCTTGCTGGCAAAGTTCAATTTATAGAACACGAATTGAACCAAGGTTCAATTTAGCAAGCAGTATAGCGCCGTACCTCATTCGAAAGTTCAATTTCATAAGAAAACGTACTGAACTCCGAGATTTGCCCAAAGCGGACAATGACGTGTACACGTTTAGAGGTATTCGAGGAAACGGGCGGCAGCAAGCGAAACGTCAGCCGTGCGATATATCGCATTGATCTGCCGATGGGGATGCCCCTCGAGTGGGCGCACGGCAACATCGAACTGACAGCGGCGCAAGATGAGCGCAGGAAGAATGCTCACACCCAAGCCGTCCTCGACCATAGCCATAATTGCATAGTCATCCCAAGTCGACAGTTTTGAGCGCACTGCCAGCCCCGCCCGACGAAACAGCGGCGTAATCTCGTCATCGGTGCCGCGTTCCAGCAGAATAAACTGCTCGTTTGCCAAATCGGCAAGAGAGACGACCTCCGCCGCGGCAAGCAAAGAGCCTGTTGGCACTACCGCCATTAACTCGTCTCGCACCAACGGCCGCGACGCCATGCCGGCGCCGCGTGGTTCGCGCGGAATAAAGCCCAGGTCGCAGCGACCTTCCGCCACCCATTGCTCAATCTCGGAGTAATCACCCATCAGCAGCTCGTAATCGATGTCCGGGTGATCGGCGCGAAAGCGCGCAATCACCGGCGGCAGCACGTGGGTCGCCACGCTCGAAAATGTACCGATGCAGATTTTGCCGCGCATGAGCCCACGCATCTCATCCACCCGTCGCTGCAAGCGAGTGAATTCCTCGCATAACGCCTCAACAGCCGGCATAACTTGCCGCCCGTCGGCAGAAAGCACTACGCCCTCGCGGCTTCTATCAAGCACTTTAAAGCCCCAGTCGGCCTCAAGATCGGCCACCATACGGCTCACGCCCGACTGCGAATAGCTCAGCCGCTCGGCGGCGCGCGTAAAACTGCCGGCGCGCACGGTCTCGAGTAGGACCTGCATCTTTTGAACATTCGTTTCCACGGCACCCCTCCACATATGCATGAGCTTTTGTCATGCTATCTATGAATTATATTCGCTTTTCTTCTATAGCCAGTTCACCCATAGTGAACATGCTCGGATATAGAGGGGATTTCAGCGCATGAACAACGGACTGTTTGCGTACTTAGCAGCATTGCTATTGTTTGGCTCCAACGGCATCATCGCCGCTGCCATCGCGCTGCCGAGCTCCGATATCGTGCTACTGCGCACGTTTTTGGGCGCACTCTCGCTTGTCACCATCCTCGCCGTCACCCAACGCCATAAGCTGCAGGCGCCATCCCGCCCCCGCGAAGCCGCAGCCCTCCTCCTCTCGGGAGCCGCGCTGGGCGCCAGCTGGATTTTTCTGTTCCGCGCCTACCAGACGATTGGCGTCGGCGTATCCTCGCTGCTGTACTACTGCGGCCCCATCATCGTCATGGCGCTCTCCCCGCTCATCTTTGGCGAAAAGCTGACCGGCAGCAAAATCGCCGGCTTTATCGCCGTCGCCTGCGGTGCTTTTCTCATTGCGGCACAAGGTCTAGGCGGCAATATGCCCATTGCGGGTATCGCTTGCGGCATCGCCTCGGCCTTCTGCTATGCATTGATGGTCATCGCCAGCAAGGGTGCGCCGCACATCGAGGGCCTCGAGAACTCCGCGCTCCAGGTGAGCGCCGCCTTTTTGACCGCGCTGGTCCTTACGCTCCTCACGCAGGGCGCCCCCTCATTCCTGTCCGCCGGCGTCGCCGCCAGTATTGATTGGCGCGCCGTCGTCATGCTCGGCGTCGTCAACACCGGCATCGGCTGCCTGCTCTACTTTAGCGCCGTCGCCAAACTGCCCGTCCAGACCGTCGCCGTCGTCGGCTACCTCGAGCCGCTTTCGGCGGTCGTGTTCTCGGCCGTCCTTTTGGGCGAAGCCATAACACCGGTCCGTCTGATGGGCGCCGTGCTTATCATCGGCGGCGCGATCTTTTGCGAACTCGCCGGCAAACGCGCAAACGCCAAGGCTGGCATCGCCCAGGCAGCACGTGCTTAAAGCCCCTGCTTTGAAATGCTACCTGCGTACATAAATAATCCTCAGCTGGGGATTATTGTCTAAAATAACCTGATGTGCCAAACTGCTCTTGTATGTATAAAGACGGCATAAAGGTTATCTGTCCTAGACGGATAACCGGATGTCCAAGGGAGTCCACGTGGCACATAACAAACTGGAGGCAAGCCCCCAAGATCAGCGTGGTCAAGGCGGGCATGGAGCCATTCCCCTCTCCGCTGGCATGCTGCTCGTTACGCTCGGCGTCGTCTACGGCGACATCGGCACGAGCCCCATGTACACCATGAAATCAATCGTCGCCAACAACGGCGGCATCGGTACCGTCAGCGAGGACATGATCTTAGGAGCGCTTTCGCTCGTCATCTGGACCATGACGCTCGTGACCACGGTCAAGTACGTGGTTATCGCCATGAAGGCCGATAACCACAACGAGGGCGGCATCTTCGCCCTGTTTAGCTTGGTGCGCAAAGTGGCGCCGTGGCTGATCCTTCCCGCCATGATCGGCGGCGCGGCGCTGCTCGCCGACGGCATCCTCACCCCCGCCGTCACGGTTACCACGGCCATCGAGGGCTTGCGCACTATCGAGTGGGGCCATGCGCTTTTGGGTGACGGCCAGACCAACGTCATCATCATCACCATCATCATTATCTGCGGCCTGTTTGCCATGCAGCGCGCCGGCACCTCGTCGATCGGCAAGCTGTTCGGCCCGCTCATGACGCTGTGGTTCCTGTTCTTGGCTGGCGCCGGCCTGTTCAACATGCTCGGCAACCTGTCCATCCTACGCGCGCTCAACCCCATCCGCGGCATCATGTTCCTGTTCTCGCCCATCAACCACTCGGGCATCATGGTGCTCGGCTTCGTCTTCCTGTCGACGACCGGCGCCGAGGCGCTCTATTCGGACATGGGTCACGTGGGCAAGGCTAACATTTACGCATCCTGGCCGTTCGTAAAGGCAGCCCTCATCCTTAACTATCTGGGTCAGGGCGCTTGGCTGCTCGCCAACAATTCCAATCCCCAGATGCTCGCGATGGATATCGTCAACCCGTTCTATATGATGCTCCCCGAGCCCCTGCGCCCCTTTGCCATCGTGCTTTCGGCCGTGGCGGCCATCATCGCCTCGCAGGCGCTCATCACCGGCTCGTTCTCGTTGGTTTCGGAGGCAACGCGCCTCAACCTTATGCCGCATCTGCGCATCCACTACCCCAGCGACACCAAGGGCCAACTCTATATTCCGCTCGTCAACAACATCATGTGGGTCGGCTGTATCTTCATCGTGCTGCTGTTCCAAAACTCCGAGCGCATGGAGAGCGCCTACGGCCTCGCCATTACCGTGACCATGCTCATGACCACCACGCTGCTGACGAGCTATATCGCCGGCATTCTCAAGCGCAAGCTGGGCGCCTGCGTCTTTGCCCTACTTTTTGGCGCCATTGAGCTGTGCTTCTTCGCCTCGTGCCTCACCATGTTCTTTGACGGCGGCTACGTCATGATCTTCTTGGCCTCGCTGCTGTTTGGCCTTATGTACGTGTGGCGCCGCGGCACCGCCATCGAGCGCACGCAGACGATCCTGCTGCCCGTCTCCAAGTACATTGACCAGCTCGACCGCCTGCGCAACGACGAGACCTACCCCGTGCTCGCCGACAATCTGGTGTTCCTTACCAACAGTCCCGACCCGCTCACGCTCGACCGCGACGTGCTCTATTCCATCTTGGATAAGCATCCCAAGCGCGCCAAGGCATACTGGTTCATCAACGTGCACGTTACCGACGAGCCCTATACGCACGAGTATTCCGTCGAGACCTTTGGCACGGACTTTTTGTTCCGCGTGCGCTTGGACCTGGGCTTTAAGGTCAACCAGCGCATCAATGCCTACCTGCGCCAGATTGTTGGCGACTTGATGGCATCGGGCGAGCTGCCGCCGCAGCACCACACCTACTCCATCTACGAGACGCGCGGCAACGTGGGCGACTTCCGTTTTTGCATGCTGCGCAAGATGCTCGCCCCCGAAACGGACATCAACCGCAACGACCATCGCGTCATGGCCATCAAGTACGCCGTCCGCCGCGCCTGCGGAAGCCCGGCACGTTGGTATGGTCTCGAGAACTCGGCCATCATCATCGAGTACGTGCCACTGTTTGCCCGCATGCGCCCGGCCGTTAAGCTCGTGCGCACCCAGGTGCCGCTCGAGGTTCAGATCGAAGAGGCCGAGGAAATGGAAGTCGATATCTTCTCGGACGACTTGGTCAACGGCAACGAGGCCGGCAAGAGTATGAACGTCGATCCCACCGAGCTGCTCGAGAGCGTCGCCGATACGCCCGAGCAACAGCAACTCGACGGACTCGAGAGCACCCAGCTCAACGACGCCAACTTCTAGCGACGTCACAAATCAACGACAGCGGCCCTGCATCTCACGGGAGACGCAGGGCCGCCTTGCATTGCAGTAAAGCTAGCGGCTACGAACGACGCGGCTCGGGAACCACGAGTCTATCGGGGCTCGCGCCCTCGGCATCCATCAGGCTCACGTAGCGAATCGACGGATCCCCATACATCGCGTAGTAATAATTGCCCGTGCGCGCGCTAAAGCATCCGGTGTAGATAGTCTTCTCGAACTTGCCATCGCCCATCCTGGACGCCCCCTCAATCATCACCACGCCCTCGAGCGAGCGGAACATACGGACGACGTTTTCGGTCTCGCTCTCCTTTTGCGGGTAATTGGCATTGAGATACGCCGCCTTTACAAAACGGCTCGGCGAATAGCAGTCACCCGGAATACCGCGCATGCCGGCACCCGCGCCATAGGGCTTGAGCTCGGCGCCACGCCATGTCGCCGTCTGCGGAAAATCGCTTGTGGCAGTGATATAGGTGCGGAGGTTTTCCATGTGCCACGGGAAGGTCGGCTGGTTGGCAAGGGTGTCGACCGGATCGTCGTATACATGCAGGCCGTCAGCCATCATCTCGACCACGATGCTACGCTGGCTGTCGCCGATAATCCAATGGAGCAGCGACACGCCCAGCCCCTCTCCGGCAGATTTGGCGACAATCACCGTGTCGCGCAGCGCGGCCTCGACCTCATCGACCGTCGAGAACGTCGCTGCCACCCACAGGGGAAACTCATAGGCCGCGATATTGGTCTTACCGTCGACAGGGTCATCGGCATACTCGGCATAACCAGGGAAATTGAGACCCGCCACGGCGAGGCCCGCATCGTTGCCGCAATCGAAGAACATAGGGTAGTTCTTGTAATCGATGCACATACCGATCACCGCGTGTGCCGCTGTCGCGTCGTCGATAAACGAATACGGAATGTGAAACCCACGCGGCATCACGCGAACCTGTTGGCCGTAGTCAAAGCTCCAGTCGAGGTTGCGACCCAGATACATGTGGCCAGAATTATCGGTAAATCGAATACTCGTACACATAGCGCCTCCTAGCTTTACGTTCTTGCTAATTTCATTGTCTCCAAACAAAAAGGCGCTAAACACAAAAGCCCGGACATGACAACAATGTCATGCCCGGGCTATTCAAGCAGGATAAACTCAACCAAGTTAACCCCGCAGGTCGTCTAAGGGGTCAAAGTGCCGCAGATTGCCACGAAAGAGGAGCGAAGCGTACTTAAGGTACGCGAGCGACGATTGAGCGGCAAGGTGCGGTGCTTTGGTCCCCTTAGACCAACTTTCCTAGACAGTGGTCAATCATGTGTTGAATCATCTGCGCCTCGAAGCCGACGAAGTCCTGCTTGCGCTCGCGCATCTTGCCGTCGACGATCACGTCATAAGCGACCTTGCACTTGATATAGCGCGTGGACTTGGTGACCTCCTCGTGCGTCAGGCAGCTCTCCTCCATCTTGCTGGCGCCCAGGCCAAACACCAGACGGGGGTTGTAGAGCACGTGGGGCTCGCCGGCGTCGTCCAGGTAGACGCAGACCTTCTTGGTAACGCCAATCTGGTTAGCGGCAAGGCAGCCGGCATCGTCGAGCGACTTAATGGTATCGATCAGGTCCTGAGCAACCGACTCGTCCTCGACGGTCGCAACCTCGCAACGCTGGGACAGGATAGCCTCGTCGTGGCAAAGCTCTTTAATCATACGTTCCTCCATAGGGGTCGTTGTAACCGCTTAAGTATACGGTACCCACACATTTTCATGCGAAAAATACCGTCCGTCTGCTACAAAGCGCCGAACATCAACATGCGAGGAACAACAGCGTCGTAAAGGGGCTATAGTGAGAACGTTCGTGTCAATCGGCCTAAACTCGGGGCCGAACAAGGAAAGGGTATGCATGGACGAACTTTTTCACGTCAGTGAGCGCAAGTCCACAATCGGGACCGAACTTCGCGCTGGACTGACAACATTCCTGGCGATGGCCTACATCATTGCCGTCAACCCTGCGGTGCTCTCGGGCGCCGGCATCGATGCGGGAGCGCTCGCCTGCGCCACCTGCCTGGGCGCCGGCATCATGACCATCTGCATGGGCATCTTCGCCAACCGCCCGCTCGCCTGCGCGTCGGGCTTAGGCGTCAACGCGATGATCGCTGGAATCGCCACCACCGTCTGCGGCGGTGACTGGCACGTGGCCATGAGCGTTATCTTCCTCGAGGGTATCGTCATCTTGCTGCTCGTGCTTTGTGGCCTGCGCGAGGCCATCATGGACGCCATCCCGGTTGTCCTGCGTCACGCCATCTCGGTGGGTCTGGGCCTGTTCATCGCCATGATTGGCCTGTGCGATGCCGGCATTATCACCGCTGGCGCCGGTACACTCGTCGGTCTGGGCGACATCACCTCCCCCACCTTCATCGTCGGCATCATCTCCATCCTGGTGACGGTCGCCCTCGCCTGCCGCAACGTCCCCGGCTCGCTGCTCATCGGCATCGTCGTCGCCGTCATCGCCGGTATCCCCCTAGGTGTGACCCAGGCTCCGACCGGTATCATCGCCCCGCTCGACTTCTCGAGCATCGGTGGCCCCATCGCCGACGCCGGCGGCGTGCCCGCCATCGTCAAGGTCCTTACCGACCCCGCGCTCCTCGTCATCTCGTTCTCGCTGCTCATGAGTGACTTCTTCGACACCATGGGCACCGCGATGGCCGTAGCCAAGCAGGGCGAGTTCCTCACCGACGACGGCAACGTCGAGAATATCAAGGAGATCCTAATCGTCGACTCCGCCGCCGCCGCTGTGGGCGGTTTCATGGGTGTCTCCTCCATCACCACCTTCGTCGAGTCCACTTCTGGCGCCGCCGACGGTGGCCGCACGGGCCTCACCTCCGTCACCACCGGCGTGCTGTTCATTCTCGCCGCGTTCTTCTCCCCCATCGTCACCATCGTTTCCAGCGCCGCCACCTGCGGTGCTCTGGTCTACGTCGGCTACCTCATGATGAGCGAGGCCTCCGAGATCGACTGGTCCGACGTGTCGCAGGGTTTCCCGGCGTTCATGATTGTCGCCGGCGTGCCCTTCACCTACTCCATCTCTGCCGGCATTGGCCTAGGCTTTATCGCCTACGTGATCGTCGCGCTCTTTAAGGGCGAGGCCTCCAAGATCAAGCCGCTCATGTGGATCGCAGCTCTCGCCTTCCTCGTCTACTTCTTCGTAGCGTAACGGCATAGTCTGCTAAAACAGAACACCAAAGCGCGGAGTCGCATCGAGCGGCTCCGCGCTTTTCTTTTAAAGCCAGGCAACGCACAGACGCGCGATGTTTTGCTTCCCAAGTTTTGGACATTTTGCCCTCCAAACGGCACTACCGCCGGCTACATCCTGCAGATATGCTGGGCTTAATCGCATAGGCCCTATGAGGATGGGAGTAACCATGGCCGCCTTGTTCACGACCCCCAAGCGCAATGACAAAACCTCTGGAGCCCATTTTGTCGAGCCCGACGTGTGCCGTCGCACGCTGCTCGCACACGGCAGCTGGCGCCGCGTGACGCGCCGCATCGTCTGCGGCCTGGCCTGCGCGCTCACGGTGAGCTCGCTGCTCATGCCGAGCGTCTCGCTCGCGGCCGAGTGGGTGGACGTCGGCGGCGTCCGCCACGAAGCGGCCGCGGGGCCCGCGGGAGACGCCGCCGGCACCTGGGCCTGGGACGGCGCCGACGATATGAAGCTCAACGGCTATAACGGCGGCGCGATCGAGGCAGCGGGCAAGCTCAACGTGAGCTACGAGGGCGACAACATCGTCACTAACGGCGACGGCCGCGGCATCAAGGTTAAGGATGGCGCGAACGAGAACGCCGAGCTTAATATTCAGGGCGACGCGTCCAGCACGCTCAACGTGACATCTTCTCGTGACGCCATCACTTCCGTCGGCAGCATCAACATCGACGGCGCTGGCACTGTCAACGCCACGAGCACCGAGCACGATGCCATCGATGCCGGGGGCGATGTCACCATCAAGGGCTCGGGAAACGTTAACGCCACGGGCGATTCGGATGGCATCAGGGCCGACGGCAACATCACGATCGACAACAGCGGAACCGTCACCGCCAAGGCCACCGAGGATCAGGGTATCGATGCTAACGAGAACCTCATCATAAAGGGCGGCGGCAAGGTAGAGGCAAGCTCTATCAAAGACAATGCGATTTGGGCCGACGGCAACATCGAGATCTCGGGTGGCAGCCAGGTCAAGGCAAGCTCCGAGGAAGACGCCGCCATCGACGGTAAAAACAGCCTCACGGTCACGAACGCTTCCCTCAACGCAAGTGGCGTTGGGTATGGCATCTATGTCTACAAGGGCATCACGTTCGATGGCGCAACCGTAACGGTCCGTGCAAGTGCAGGGAACGATGAAGCCAGCGCCCTCTTCACCGACGAGGACGACATCGTCATCAAGAACGGCTCGATCGTGGATGCGTTCGCAGAAGGCCAGTTCTCGACCGCAATCTCCACCAGAAACTACTACCCCAACGAAGCGGGTGGTCACATCTACATTAGTGACTCCGTTGTCAAGGCTATAGCCCGCTATGTCGAGTCCGGTAGCGACGGCCCCGATCACTACAGCAACGACCAAAGTGGCGCGGTCATTCCCGAGCATAGGGGCGTGAACATCGGCATCTTTGCCCGGACCAAGGAGGACATCACGCCCGCGACCATCTCGATTGTCCGCAGTAAGGTCACAGCTGAGGGAGACACGGCGGCAATCTTCGCCCTTGCCGTGAGCGCGGACGGCAAGGCGATCGGCACCATCGAAATCAAGGACGCCATCATCCAGACGCCTGCAGGCGGCAAAGTCATTGACTATCGCAACAAGGAAGAGCTCAGCGACGGCATCGTCTACGAGGCGGGGCAGACCATTGGCACGGGCGATGCCACGATTGACTCCCCCTATGACGCCGCTGTCGCCAAGAGCACGGTCATCGTGCCTCCCGAGGAGACCAAGCCCGAGGAAAAGCACGGCAAGACCAAGCCCGAGGGTTCCAAGTCCGAGGGCACGAAGACGACCAAGACCGTTGCAGTTGCAGCCACGGGAGCCAAGATCGCCGGCAAACTCGCAGCAACCGGCGACGCCTCGAGCGCAGCCATCGTGGCAGCCGCCCTTGCGGGAACAGCCGCCATCGCCGCGGGCGCCGTGGTGAGCCGCAAGCGCTCGTAAACACTTTTTCGCACGGGACGGGTGGATCGCGGCCCTTGCCTTCCTCGTCTACTTCTTCGTAGCGTAAGGGCAAGGCTGCAAAAGCTGAACAATAAAGCGCGGAGTCGCCATGCGGCCCCGCGCTTTTCTTTTAGCGCCGGTCCCTGCGCCGGCGTGCGGCCTATTTCTCCCCAATTTTGGCCATTTTGCCCTCCAAACGGCACTACCGCCGGCAACATCCAGCAGATACGCTGAATCTAGTCGTATAGGCCCTATGAGAACGGGAGCAGCCATGGCAGCCTTGTTCACGACCCCCAAACGCAATGACACTACCGCCGGAACCCATGTTGCCGAACCCGACGTTCGCCATCGCATAGGACTCGCGCACGGCAGCTGGCGCCGCGTGACGCGCCGCATCGTCGTGGGCGCCGTGTGCGCGCTCACGGTGAGCTCGCTGCTCATGCCGAGCGTCTCGCTCGCAGCGGAATGGGTCAAGGTCGGCGGCAACAAGTACAACACCGCGGCGAGCGACGAGGCCGGTACCTGGTCGTGGAACGGCGCCGACGACTTGAAGCTCAACAACTATAACGGCGGCGAGATCCAGGCCGCAGGCAAGCTCAACGTGAATTACTCGGGAACCAACATCGTCACTGCCGAATGGATCGAAAGCATCAACGTTTCTCATGGCACTAACGAGAATGCCGAGCTCAATATCCAAGGCGACGAGGGCGGCACGCTCAGCGTGACATCTACTGAGGACGCTATCCTCTCCACGGGTAATATCAACATCGACGGAGCCGGATCCGTCAACGCCACGAGCACTGGGTTTGATGCCATCAATGCCGGAGGTGATCTCGCTATCAAAGGTTCGGGCAACGTCAACGCCACGGGTGCATCGGATGGCATCAGGGCAAACGGCAATATCACGATTGACGACAGCGGAGCCGTCACCGCCAGGGCTACCAAGGACAAGGGTATTGGAGCCGACAAGAACCTCACCATCAAGGGTGGCGGGACGGTCGAGGCAAGCTCAGCCGATGGTGAGGCCCTTTGGAGCGGCGGCAATATCAACATCTCGGACGGCGGCCAGGTCAAGGCAAGCTCCGAGAAAGACGCTGCCGTCGAGGCCAAGGGCAGCCTCGCAGCCACAAACGCCTCCCTCAACGTAAACGGTGTTGAATATGGCGTCTATGCCCACAAGGGCATCACCCTCGATCATGCAAACGTGACGGTCCGTGCAAGTAAAGGCAGATACGGTGGCGCCAACGCCCTCTTCACCTACCAGGACGACATCGTCGTCAAGAACGGCTCCACCGTGGACGCGTTTGCGGAAGGCGAGGTTTCGGCTGCATTCTCCACCAGAAACGATCGACCCAACGAGAAGGGCGGCCACATCTACATCAGCGACTCCGTTGTCAAGGCCATAGCCCGCTATGTCGAGAACGGCGACGGCCCCATCCCCTACAGCGAAAACCAAGATGGCGAGACGAGGCGCGAGCCCCAAGGCGAGAACATCGGCATCATCGCCCAGACCAGCGAGGGCGTCACACCCGCAGTCATCTCGATCATCCGCAGCAAGGTAACGGCCGAAGGAGATACAGCGGCAATCTTTGCCCGTGCCATGAGCGCTGACGGCAAGACAATCGGCACCATCAAGATTGAGAACGCCGCCATCCAGACGCCCGAAGGCGGCAAGATCATTGACTATCGCAAGCTCCGTGACGGCATCTACGAGGCAGGCCAAGCCATCGGCACGGGCGACGCCACGGTCGACTCCCTCTATATCAAAGCAGTCGCCAAAAGTACGACCATCGCACCTCCCGAGGTAGCCAAGCCGGAAGACCCCAAGCCCGACGAGACCAAGCCCGCAGAAAGCAAGCCCGCGGAGTCCAAGCAGAACCCCAAGCCTGAGGGCTCAAAGCCGACCAAGGCCGTTGCGGCTTCAACCACGAAAGCCAAGACTACCGGCGTGCTCGCGGCAACCGGCGACACCTCGGGTGCGGCCATCGTGGCAACCGTCCTTGCGGGAACAGCCGCTATCGCCGCAGGCACCATGGCGAGCCGTAAGCGTTCTTAGACGCCTCTGCGCACATGGCAGCTCCCGCGAAGGCCCCGAGCCCCAGCACCGTTTAACAACGCCACCGCCGAGCTCCCCTCCGGCGGTGGCGTTTTCCATATGCGTCCGCAGGGGATGCACGAGATTGTCTTTGGTCTAGCCCAACCGGCATACGCTGGCGTGCGACAATTGGGGCTGCCGATATCACAACACTGAGAGAAGCCCGTCATGGAAGCGCATCAAAAGCAGATAACCGTTTATTCGAATCATACGGAAAGCGCGCCTGTCATCTACCTTCCTGTGGTCGTGGGCGACGGCAGCGAGGTTTATAAGTGTTGCCGAGAGCTCGACTGTCCGCCATTCGCCCTCGTCACCATTGGCGGGCTCGATTGGAATCGCGAGCTGAGCCCCTGGGCATGCGACGGGACCGTACGCGATGCCGAGCCTTTCGGCGGCCAAGCTGCCGATTTTCTTGATGAGCTGCTGAATCAGATAATCCCCCAGGTCGAGTCGTCGCTTCCTCAGCCGCCCACCCGGCGCGGCATTGCCGGTTACTCGCTCGCGGGCCTCTTCGCACTCTGGTCCCTCTGGCAAACCGACGCCTTTGACCGCGCCGCGAGCGCATCGGGGTCGCTATGGTTTCCCGACTTTGTCGACCGTGCCAGCACGGCCCCTTTTGCCGGCAGCCCGCAAGCCGTCTACCTGTCACTCGGCAAAAAGGAAACCAAGACGCCCAACCGCATGATGCGGCATGTACTCGACGACACACGCGCGATGGAAGCGTTGCTCGTCGAGCGCGGCATTCCAACAACGCTGGAGCTCAACCCCGGCAATCACTTTGCCCAAACCGACTTACGCATGGCCCGCGGCATCCACTGGATACTGACACATTAAAAATGGTGCCCACACGCATATACGCATGGGCACCATATCTTGTTTTAGCTGAACGCAGCTGCTACTCAGCAGCCTCCTCAAGCTCGGAGACATCAAACTCAAAGTCGTTACCCGGCAGGATGGCGTTGAGCACAATGCCCACCAGTGAGCCCACGGCAATGCCGGACAGCGAAATCGTCACGCCGCCGAGCTCCAACACGATGGCGCCGGCGGTGCTGTACGCGATGCCGAGCGAAAGCACGAGCACCAGCGCGGCAACCAGCACGTTGCGGTTGTTCTGGAAATCGACCTGGTTCTCGATGAGGTTGCGGACGCCCACAGCGCTGATCATGCCGTAGAGCACGAGCGACACACCGCCGATCACACACGCCGGCATGGCCGCAATGACAGCCGCGAACTTGGGGCAGAACGAAAGCACGATGGCGCAACACGCGGCAATTCGAATTACGCGCGGGTCGAACACGCGCGTCAGGGCGAGCACGCCGGTGTTCTCACCATACGTAGTGTTGGCCGGAGCGCCAAAGAGCGAAGCCAGAATCGTGGCAAGGCCGTCGCCGAGCAGCGTGCGATGCAGACCGGGATCGGCAATGTAGTTGCACTCGCAAGTCGAACCGATAGCAGAGATATCGCCGATATGCTCGATCATGGTCGCGAAGGCCAGCGGCATGATGGTGATGATGGCCGTCGTGGCAAGACCGCTATCGAACTGCGGCCCAAAGAGTGCAAACACGGTGTTGTCCCACACGATGGGCAGACCGACCCACGGAGCGGCGGCAACGCCCGAGAAATCAACCTCGCCGAGCGCAGCCGCAACGGCATAGCTCACCACAACGCCCAGCAAAATCGGCACGATCTTGACCATGCCACGGCCCCAGATGTTGCAGATGACGATAACGGCAACGCCAATGACAGCCACAAGCCAGTTGGTCTGGCAGTTAGCAATAGCGGAACTTGCCAGGATCAAGCCGATGGAAATGACGATGGGGCCAGTCACCACCGGCGGAAAGAAACGCATGACACGCTTGGCGCCAAACGCGCGGAAGAGCGCCGCCAGCACCGGATAGAGCAGACCGGCACAAGCTACGCCCAGGCAGGCGTAGGGCAAAAGCTCGGTCTCGCCGTTGGGCGCGATTGCGGCATAACCGGCAATAAAGGCAAACGATGAGCCCAAAAATGCCGGCACCTTACCGCGCGACAGGAAGTGGAACAGCAGCGTGCCCAAGCCGGCAAACAAAAGCGTTGCCGATACCGAGAGGCCGGTGAGCACGGGCACCAGCACGGTGGCGCCAAACATGGCAAACAGGTGCTGTAGGCCGAGCAGAAACATGCGCGGGCGGCCGAGCGACGATGCGTCGTAGATGGCATCGCTGACGGCGGGCGTCGAGGACTGGGACATGGATGTCCTTTCGAATGGAAGGGCGATCAGGCATATCGGATAACCTGCCCGAACGATACGATCCGAACCATTGTACGCGATACACTATGCCTCGCACGCGCCGCCACCTGCAAACACTAGCGCTATTTCCAAACGCGCTCGGCAATGCGCTTGACCAGCGCGATCTTTGCCCATTGCTCATCCTCGGTCAGCTTGTTGCCAATCTCGCAGCTGGCAAAGCCGCACTGAGGCGACAGATACAGGTTCTCGAGCGGAACATACTTTGCAGCCTCGTGAATACGCTCGACGATAACATCCTCGTTCTCGAGCTCTGCCGCCTTGGTGGTTACCAAGCCCAGCACGACCTTCTTGCCCGGGGCAACGTACTTGAGCGGCTCAAAACCGCCGGCGCGCGGCGTATCGAACTCCAGGTAAAATGCATCGACATCCTCGTTTGCGAACAGGTACGGCGCGATGGGGTCATAGCCGCCCTCGAAGGCATAGGTGGAGTGGTAGTTGCCGCGGCACACATGCGTGTTGATGACCAGATCGTCGGGCTTGTCCGCGATGGCGGCATTGTTGAGCGCCACGCCCAGCTCGCTTACCTTTTGCAGGTCGACCGGGCTCATGCCGGTTTTGGCGACAAAATCGGTGTCGCAGTAGATGCCCCAGGTGCAGTCATCAAACTGGATGTTGCGGCAGCCTGCTGCGTACAGGTCGGCGATCACCGTGCGATAAGCGGCTGCGATGGCGTCGGCAAGTTCCTCATCGGTCTTATAGACAGCGCGCAGGCTCTCCTGCTGGCCGTCGCAGCGGTCGAGCGTGACTTCGGAGAACGTCTGGATCGGCGCCGGAATGGTTTGCCGCGCGACCTGGCCCTCCCCCTCGAGCACCTTGACAAATTTAAAGTGTTCGACGAACGGATGGTTCTCGCCGCTAATGGGGCCGGTTACCACGGCGGTGTCGGCTGTGGTCTCCTCGTCGTGGAACATATAACCCGTACGCGAGGTACGGCGTTCAATGCCGTTAAGGCCCCACATAAAATCGAGGTGCCAGTAGCTGCGGCGAAACTCACCATCGGTGATGACCTGCAGGCCGGCGGCCTTCTGCTTTGCCACCAAATCGCGAATGGCATCGTCCTCGACGGCCTTAAGGCCGTCGTCATCAAGCGTGCCCGCGGCGTAGGCGGCACGGGCGTCCTTCACGGCCTGAGGACGAAGAAAACTGCCGACGATATCGGCGCGAAACGGCGCGTTCGGTTGAATCGAAGTGCTCATAGATATCTCCCTTTGAATTGGTTGCTTTACTGGGACAGAGTATGAGCGCTCCTATGGCCATCGTATAATATATGTTTATAACAGTTTGATATAGATGCTTCCTATATCAGTTTGGGCTGCCTTAAAGAGATTTGACCTGTGCAGAACGCAGCAGCCTAGATATGTTGGCGGATCGCGTCGATATAGGCCCGACCGTAGCGCGTGAGCGTCGTATTTTTGCGCGTGATGATGCCGATCTCCATGTACTCGTCCACATCGAGCGGAATGGAGATAATACCCGGCCCGTTGAGCTCGTGGCTGATCACGCCCGAACACACCGTGTAGCCGTTGAGGCCCATGGCCAGGTTGAACAACGTCGCGCGATCGCGCACGCGGATGTTCTTGCGGCGCTCAAACGTCGAGGTCAGTTCCTCGGAATAGTAAAACGAGTTGTAGCTGCCCTGCTCGTAGGACAGGAAGGGATAGTCCTCCAGGTCCTCGAGCGTCACGCTGGAGCGGCCCGCCAGCGGATGGTCGGCGCACACAAAAACGTGCGGCGTGGCGCAGAAGAGCTCTTCGAACACGAGCTCGTTGGCCGCCAGCATGCGCTCGATGACCTCGCGATTGTGCTCGGACAAGTACAAGATGCCTAGTTCGCTTTTCATATGCGCGACGTCCTCGATAATCTCGTGAGTCTGCTCCTCGCGCAGGGTAAAGTCGTAGCGCGCGGCATCGAACTCACGGATCACATCGACAAACGCGTTGACGGCAAAGGAATAATGCTGGCAGCTCACACTAAAGTGCGGCACCTGCTCGGACTCGCCCTTGTACTTGCCTTCGAGCAGATCCGCCTGGTCGAGCACCTGGCGCGCGTAGCCCAAGAAGGTCTCGCCCTCCTCGGACACAATGACACCCTTGTTGGTGCGCTCAAAGATGTGCACACCCATCTCGTTTTCGAGATCGCGGATCGACGCAGTAATCGAAGGCTGCGACACAAAAAGCCGGCGCGAGGCCTCGGTGATGCTGCCGCATTCGGCAACTTTGACGACATACCTGAGCTGCTGAAGCTTCATAGCTTTCTCCCTAGACGTTCGTGACGTCGAAACCCGTCGCATCCATCTGACGCATAAACGGCGGCATCTCCCCCGTCGCGGCACAGGCGGCAATCTGATGCAGAGCCCCGGCAACCGCATCGTCTGCCGCAGCGCCGATATGCCAGCGCGCGGCAGCCGTGACAGCCTCGTTGGCATTGGCGACTGCAACGGAGTTGGGAACGGCATCGATCATGGGCAGATCGTTATCGGAATCACCGAACACGGCCACCTCGTCGGGCGTCAGGCCCAAAGCGCGCGCCAGCTCCAGCGCAGCGCAGCCCTTGTCCCAACCGGCCGGAAGGATGTCAAACAGGCGCACGCGGTTGTTGGGAAACACAAGCGAGAGCTCCGGCACCTCGGCGGCAACGCGCTCGCGTAGCTCCACGAGCTCCTCACGTGAACGGGCACTCCAAATATTCGCCTTAAACACCGGGGCATCATCGACAACAGGACGGCACGGGGCCTCTTCGCCCTTGAGCCACGCGTTGCCGCCCGACTCCATGGCGCGGCGTACGCGCTCGGGGTCGTTCGTCACGCAATAGGCATCGTTATCCCAAAAGTCATCACCCAGGCTGTAGACCTTCAGATACGTATCGTCGGTCTCTTGCTCGAGGTAATCGGCCAGACGCGTCAGGGCATCGTTGTCGGTCGCATGCGAGGCCACCGCCTCGCCGTCCACAAACATGACCTGGCCGTTGCAGAACGCGCCGGTCGAGAAGCACTCGACGCAATTGCGGAACATCCAGCCCATCGCGGACGGCTGGCGACCCGAAACCGGGCCAAAGTGCAGACCCGCCGCCTGCATGGCATGAATGCCCTCGATGGCGTAGTCGCTGGCGCCGTCATGCCCGGCTGGAATCAGCGTATCGTCCATATCGGTCAGCACAAGTTTAATCATAAGGCCCCCATTCGTATCGGTCCTACCTATTGTAACGACCTGCCAAAATAAACCTGTCCCTTTTTGGCAGGTGCGCTAGTATAGGGAACAACAGATTCGATGCGGGAGTGCCGGCGGTGCAAACCACAAGGCTGAGAGGGCATGGGGCCCAATCCTTTGAACCTGTCAGTTAATGCTGGCGTAGGGAGCATGCCGCCTTTACAGGGGCGCTGTCTATGCACAGCGCCCCTTTTCTATGCCAAGGAGGCATGTGCAGTGATTGATTCGGAACAGCTTAAGCAGCATATGGTCAAGGCCGTGGAGGAGATTCGCGCCACCAATCCGATGGCCGGCTCCATCACCAACACGGTGACGATCGACTTTGTCGCCAACGCACAGCTCGCCGTGGGCGGATCGGCCGCCATGGTCTATCTGCCCGACGAAGGCGAGGCACTCGTTGCCGGCGGCGGCGCCATCTATCTCAACATGGGCACGCTCTTCCCCATCTACGAGCAGACGATTCCCCGAGCGGCCAAGGCGGCACACGACGCCGGCAAGCCCTGGGTGCTCGATCCGGTGGGCCTGGGCATCGGTAGCCTGCGCACCCAGCTGGTAAACGAGCTCAAGCAGTACAAGCCCGCCATCGTGCGCGGCAATGCCTCCGAGATCATTGCGCTCGCCGGCCTGTGGGGTCTTGAGGGCGAGGCGGCCGATCTGAGCCGCGTACGCGGCGTCGATACCACCGACACGGTCGACGCCGCCCGCGATGCCGCCGTGGCGCTCGCCCGCTACACCGGCGGCGCCGTGGTCGTCTCGGGCGAAGTCGACCTGATTACCGACGGCACGACCGTGGCCAAGTCCCACGGCGGCAGCCCGCTCATGTCCAAGATCACCGGCTGCGGCTGCTCGCAGGGCGGCGTGCTGGCCGTGTACGCCTGCGCCGCCGACCCGTTTACGGCAGCCGTCTGCGGCACCGCCGTCTACAACGTTGCCGGCACGCGTGCCGCCGCCGTCGCCGACGCCCCGGCAAGCTTTAAGGTCGCCTTTATCGACGAGCTCTACCGCGCGACCGCCCAGGACATCGCCGATAACCGACTCGAGCTCGAGGAGGCATAAGCCATGTCCGAGCCCGCAACCAATGCCGGCATGAACACACTCGTCGCCGTGGCCATCGCCCCGTGCGGCACCGGCGATGAACTGTCCGCCGAGGTCGCCGAGGTCGTGCGCGTCATTCGCGAGAGCGGCCTTCCCAACCGCACCACCTCGATGTTCACCGAGATCGAGGGTGACTGGGACGAGGTCATGCAGGTCGTGCGCGACGCAACCTTTGTGTTGGCGAGCAAGGGCATCCGCACCGAAGTCGTGCTCAAAGCCGATATTCGACCCGGATTTACCGACACCATGACCGGCAAGCTCGAGCGCATGGAAGCACAGATCAAAAAGCAGGAGGAAGCACGATGAGCATCCGCGACAACCTTGATATCTCGGCCTATCTGGTACTCGGCCCCGAAAACACGCTCGGGCGTCCCGTGGGCGATGTGGTGGCCCAGGCGCTCGACGCAGGCTTTACCTGCATCCAGGTGCGCTCCAAGGTGGCAAGTGCCCGCGAGATCATCGCGCTGACGGGCGACGCCGCGCAGGCAATCGCACAGGCCGGCAAGACCGGTCAGGTCGCCCTGCTGATCGACGACCGCCTGGACTGCGTACTCGCCGCGCGCGAGCAGGGCATCGCTGTCGACGGCGTGCACGTTGGCCAGAGCGATATTCCCGTCGAGGTCTGCCGCAAACTTTTGGGCCCCGATGCCATTGTGGGCCTTTCGGCCCGTTGCGAGGAGATGCTCGAGTACGTCAAGACCGCCGACATGAGCCTGGTCGACTACCTGGGCATCGGCCCGCTCCACGAGACCGAGACCAAGCGCGACTGCGGACGCGCGGCCGACGGCTCTATCATCACCAAGAGCTTTGAGGACTTGGCCGCACTCCACGCGGCAAGCCCCGTGCCCATCGTGGTGGGCGGCGGCGTCAAGACGGCCGACCTGCCACAGCTCAAGGCCACCGGCGTCGATGGCTTCTTTGTGGTGAGCGCCGTCTGCAGTGCCGACGACCCCTACGCCGCCGCCAAGGAGCTCGTCGATACCTGGCAGCAGGCATAGGCTCAAGCCGAGCAGCCGATTCGCAGCCTCATATCTTCAGCGATGGAAAGCGCATCCCAGTTTGGACCTCCATTCCGGGATGCGCTTCCCGCCGAGATGGCGGCAGCAGCCTCTACCCTGCCAGATATGTCTCCAGTGCCGGCAAGGTTGCCTCCGCATCGCGGCGGCCGATCTGATAGATGCGCTCGAGTTCATCGGGCTCGCGGCACAGCGACGGTACCTTCACCGATTCGCTCGGCCGCACCACAAAGATTTCGCCGGCAGCCTCGCGACGTGCTAAGTCATCGAGCGTGGCATTGTAGACCTCATGCCGATGCTCAAGCGCTGCGACAAACTCCGGGTAGTGACGGAACACGCGCCGCAGCATGGGCATCACGCTGTTGGGCTGCTTCACAAAGCCCGCCGGCTGCGTGAGTACCACGATGTTTCGGTCATACCCCTGCGCAAACAGCCATGCGCTGGGAATAGAATCAGCCACGCCACCATCCAGATACTTATGTCCGTCAATAGCAACGGGACGCGTCGCCACAGGAATAGCCGACGACGCCCGGATCCACTCGATATCGCGCTCATCGCCATAAGGCAGGTCGTGATAGACGGCCTTGCCCGTCTCGATATCGGTACACACGCACGTAAACCGCATGGGGCAGGCGCGATATGTCTCCAGGTCGATGGGATCGCGCTCGATGGGCACCTCGTGATAGGCAAAATCGGCATTGAACATGTCGCCGGTTCGCAACCAGCTCGTCACGCTCGCATAGCGTTTGTCGGCACAATAGGCCTTGTTATAGCGAATGGCGCGGCCGATCTGGCGCGATTTAAAGTTGTAGCCAAACGCCGCGCCCGCCGAGACACCCACCATATGGTCGCAGGTCAAACCGTGCTCCATCCATACGTCGAGCACGCCCGCCGTATACATACCGCGGTAGCCACCTCCCTCGAGCGCAAGCCCCACCGTGCGCGTCGTATCTGGCTGTGCCATGCAACCATCTCCGTTCCTGCGTTTTAAACCGGAACAAGTATACCCGTCAACATATATCGCCTCGGTCGCATTTATATCGAGCATCGCATCGTCACGCTACCGATTGGCGAATAATAGCCATCCGCGGCAGGGGCACCCATGTACAATCCAATATTGTTGTTTATACTACTGAACAGTCATCGGCAGCGAACACGGACCGACAAATTAAACCAGCGACGCGGCAAGGGGGCCTGGATACACGCAAAACGTTGAGCAGCAACGCGTGTGCACAACGAGCTCGCCCGACGCAACCCGCCCCCGACCCCAGAAAGCCGCCTACAGCATGGATACCGCCAGCAATTACACCGAAACGCTCGAAAAGACCGTCCGCGACCTTCTCGAGCGTCAGGATGATCTGATAAGGACCGCCTTTACCGACGAGCTCACCGGGCTTGGCAACCGCGGCGGCTTCGCCCGTTCCCTAGAGGAAATCTGGGAGCAGGAACTGCCCGTGACCATGGCGTTTATCGACATCGATAACCTTAAGCATTGGAACGACATCTTTGGACACGACGAGGGCAACCGCTATATCTTGCAGGTGAGCCTCTATCTAAAGCTATATATGAAGGTGGATGAAGCGGCATTTCGCCTGGGAGGCGACGAGTTTGCCATCCTGTCTACGATTGCGACCGAGGACGACCTTGCCGAACGTCTGGAACGCTGCCGAACGGTCCTGCTCAAAAATAACGATTCCGAGATGCCTCACTCGTTTAGCTACGGAGTGTCACACGCCGACCCCGCCTTGGGCGAAGCCTCCAATCGCATGACGCTCGATGCCGACCATCGCATGTACGACTACAAGCTGCGCCATGCCGTGCACCTTGATCGACGCAATATCACGCAAGTCCACGCCGACGATTTCGAAGTAAGCGATCGCATTTTCGACGCCCTTTCGATGCTCAACGAAGGCCGCTATTTCTTTATCGAGAACCTGGACAAACATCGCACCCTTTGGTCACAAGGCGCCGTGCGCGATCTCGGCCTTCCTTCGGAGCATATAGACAACTGCCACGATTACTGGAAAACGCGTGTCCACCCCGATGACCTCGAGGCCTATAGCGACGATATCGACCAGATCTACAACGGCTCCAAGCACCGTCGCGTCATGCAATACCGCGTGCGCAATGCCACTGGTGACTACGTTCTCTGCCGTGCTCGCGGGTTTCGTATCGACGGCGACGAAGGTGTCCCCTCGCTCTATGTCGGCGAGCTCGTCAACCACTCACTTGCCGAGACCGTCGACGCCGCCACGGGCCTTGGAACCCAGCGTATGCTGCTCAACGCTATCGATGCCTGCCGTCGCGACTGTTGCGAGACGGGACTTATAGCGGTGCGCGTTCGCGGCACGACAAAGCTCAATGAGCTTTACGGAGCCGAGGCTGTCGACAACATGCTCGCCGAATACGCAGGCCGCATGTTGTCGATCACCCGTGGCAGGAGTCGCGTCTACCGCTCACGAAGCGTCCAGTTTGTCGTGCTCAGCAACGATTTGGACCATGAGGCATTCGAGCAACTAGTCCATCATCTAAAAGAGGCCGTTTTCGCTCCCGTTCGAATCGCGGGCGATACCATTACTCCCGTCTGTCTTGTCGTCCCGGCCTTCTACGAGCGCCTAGCCAACCAAGCGACCGCCGTTTTAGGCGAACTCGACCGTCGCCTTCGCACGGCCGGCGGACTTGTCCCCAACGACAGCCTCCCCATACCCGAGATAGAGCGCAAAAGCGCCATCGCCGAGCGCATCGATATGCTCACGGGTCTCTGTCGACCCAGCGAGTTTATGCGGCGCGCCAACGCATTTCTCGAGACAAGGCGCGACGGCGCATGGTGTATCGCCACCGTCGACATGGGGCACATGCGACTGTTCAACGAATGGCACGGACAGGCCGAGGGCAACCGCGTGCTCGCCGACGTAGGTACAGTCCTCAAGGACATCGAGAATGCCGATATGGGCGTCGCAGGGTACTGGGGCCAAGATGACTTTTGCGTACTCCTCCCCTTTAAGCACATCATCGTCCATCAAATCTATAACCGCATTCGCGAGGCCGTGGCCAAGCACGATGACGGCGTAGGTTTCTGGCCGTCCATGGGCGTTTACCCCATCGACTCCAATGAGGAAATCACCATCGATGCTCAGGCCAAGGCCATGTTTACCAATCGGCGTGCAAAAAACGACTTTAAGGAGCGCGTTGCCATTTTCCGCCCCGAGGAATACGAGCGCGAAATCTCGTTCCACCGCACGCTGACCGAATTCCAGTACGCGCTCTCAAACGGCCGCATTACCTACTACCTGCAGCCCCAGGTCGACATGGAAACCGGCGAGATTATTGGCGCCGAGGCACTCACGCGCTGGATTGACAAGGACGGCTCCCTCATTTCACCCGCCACCTTTATCCCCGCTCTCGAGGAAAGCGGTTTTGTGGTGACGCTCGACAAGTACATTTGGCAGGGCGTTGCCTCGTGGCTGCGCGAGCGCATCGATCGAGGGCTTCGCGTGGTTCCGATTTCGCTTAACGTGTCGCGCGTGGATATCCTTGCCTGCGACGTTGCCGAACATATGGGGACACTCGCCGCACAATACAACCTACCGCCCGAACTCATACGCATCGAGATCACCGAGACAGCCTATACGGGAGAGTCCGAGGCCGTGGATAAGCTGACGGCCGACCTGCACACCCGCGGCTTCTCGACCTATATGGACGATTTTGGCACCGGCCAGTCCACGCTCGCGATGCTCAAGAACGTCAACGTCGACGTCATCAAGCTCGACCGCACGTTTGTGCCCACCGACCGCGATCAAGGCCGCAGCGCGCAGATTGTGTCATCGATGCTCGAGATGGCGCAGTCGCTCCATCTGCCCGTCGTGGTCGAAGGCGTCGAGACAAATGAGCAGGCAAACATGCTACGCCAAATGGGCGCCCGCTACGCTCAGGGCTTCCTCTACTACCGTCCCATGCAGGCGGAGGATTTTGAGGCGTTGCTCGATGGTGGCAATAACAACTGATACGCTCGCGCGCAAAACGCCACCGCCGAAGGGGACATTTGTCTCCATTAGCTAACTTATATCCCCAATTCAAACCGAATTGGGGATATGATACAAACCGTTGTTCCGCCCAAGGAGGTTATTCATCATGAACGAGTCATATCGCTTGGGCGAGCAATCGATTATTGTCTATCTTCAGCGACTTGCGAATGGCATCTCGACCGCCGAACTCGATGTTACCGCACTGCCTGCTGAGCTACGCGCCGTTGGTGAGCAACTGCAAAAGACGCATGCCATCCTGCAACAAGAGCGTCAGTTGCTTGAGCGCAACGCCTATATCGACCCGCTCACCAACTTGGGCAACCGCAGCGGACTCGACCGTCATGTCGAGCAGCTTTGGCGCAAAGGCGACCCCTTCACCTGCGCCTATATTGACATCGACCATCTCAAGCATTATAATGATAGGTTTGGCCACGCCGAAGGCAATCGCTATATTCTGAGCATCTGCCGCACGCTCTCCGAAACCATGGAGCACGATGAGATGCTGTTCCGTATCGGTGGAGACGAGTTTGTGCTTATCTCGCTCTCCGCAAACGAGACTGAACTCGAGCAGCGCTTGGAGCAGGTACGCGCCGGGCTGATCGAGGCGAGCTCAGGTGGCAAGGCGCCCATGATTACCAGCTTTAGCTTTGGCTGCTCGCGCGTCGACCCGCTTGCAGGCGATACGCGTCGCCAAATGACCATGGACGCCGACCGCAAAATGTATCGCTACAAGCTCATGCACCGTGTACAACCGCCAAAAGAAGACAACGTGCCGCAACGTCCGGTCGCCGACCAGCCTCTCTGCAACGACCGGGTGTTTCAAGCGATCTCCATGAGCTCCGAGACACGCTATCCGTTCATCATTAACCTCGACACCGGCGAATCGCAATGGTCGGTTAATGCCGTGCGCGATTTTGACCTACCTTCCCAGCATCCCTACAACTCGCTCGATATATGGCTTGCCCGTGTTCACCCCGAGGACCGCGACAACGTACGTGCCGAACTCGATATGGTGGTAAACGGCACGTGGCACTTCCACTGCATGCAGTATCGCGTCATGAATACCGCCGGAAAATACGCGCTTTGCGACTGCACGGGCTACCGCCTGGACGGCACCGATACCGAGCCCAACATGTATGTGGGCATTGTCGTCAACCGAAGCTTGGCAGATACGACCGATTCCGTGACCGGCCTGGGCGATATCCACGCCCTGGTCAACGCCATTGGCGAAATGCGTCGCGTGGCGCGCAAGGCAGGCTTGATCGCCATTAAAATCGACGATATCGCCCAGGTCAATGCCCGTTATGGCTTTGATGCAGGCGATCGCGTTTTGGCAGAAACTGCCGCCTGCCTCATGGAATGCTCGCGCAGCAAGGGTCGTCTGTTCCGCTCGACGGGGCCGATGTTCGTGGCGCTCTTTGACGAGCTTGATCCCGAAGAGACCGACGCGGTTGCAGACGAAATCGAGCGGTTCTTGGGGTCGCCCGTGCTCCTCGGCTCATTTGAATATCGACCACCCCTTCGCGTGGCGACGCTTCATCTGGACGCCGTCGACCGACAGCCCGTTTCCATTTTGAACGAGCTCAATGCGCTGATTAAAGAGGCGCCGCAGGTACCGGGCACCAAGCTGGACTAGCGTCGTGGGGCGCATGATGGTTAATTTCCGATCTCGGGCGAACACATTGGGCAAATAGGTCGTACCCGCAGTTAGCCGAACGCCCCCCGCAGTCCCTAGCAGGCCCGGGGGCACCGTTTTCCCAGTTGAAAGAATGGCGGGGATGCGTTTCGATGTGTCCGGTGGCCATACTCCGCCCACCGCCCGACATCTTTTCCCAGGCAAAGTCGAACGGTCGGTCCGTCTATTCCGTTTCCCCTAGGCTAGGACAGCGGGGGTTCCGGAGCCGCCCATTACATTCGTTCGAGAGGCGCTAAATTCATACGGAACGCGAAAGAGTTGATCACCCGATTATTATGCCCGCCTTAAAAATAACCAAATATACGCCCCAATATCATTCCAGCACAACCAGGAATCCATTATTTGGCCAATTCAATAGCCCCCTCACCGCTCATTACCAAAATATGATCGGCGACATCGAGCAATCTAGAATCATGCGAAACGATCAAAAAGGCCTGACCTCGCTTATTTTGTTTAATGTACTCTATCAGGCAGCCACATGTCGATCCGTCAAGATCATTGGTCGGCTCATCGAGAATTACAAAATCCGCTTTTCGGCATAACGCCATAGCCAAGCGCAACCTTTGCAGCTCTCCCCCAGATAGATTAGAACATTTTTCCCATCTTTTTTTATCAATTGGTTCGAAACCGCATTCCTTGAGAAACGACGCCATTAACTCATAGCTAATGCCGTATTCATGCAAATAGTCTTCAACTGTGTCGTCGGGGACGAAAGCCGTTTGCTGCATAGCAGAGAAACACTCCGACCGAACTCGGTCAAGATTGATAGCGGTCAACTTTGTGCAATCGTACTCGATATTGTCATTTGCATGCTCGTAAAAACCCAGGAGCAGCTTTAATAGTGTGCTTTTTCCAACACCATTAGGGCCTGTAATTACATACGTTCTGCCCACGTCAAATTGAAGATTCGCCCCGCTTGTTATATCAACCAGCTCTTCATCGCGAATTAAACTGAAGTCTAAATCTAGGACCTGTATGCGGCCCACATTATTAACCGCAAGGCAATTTCGGTAATCCCGTTTTCGCGCCTTTATTTCATTCAGCCTAGCTATTGATGCCCTCGTTTCCTGCAAAGACTGAAAGACGCCGATATAGTACTTGCCACAGCTCATCAATAGGGAATAATAAGAATTTATCATGGTAAATTCCCCAATTGTCATAGCTCCTGTGGCTATTCTTGCTCCCGAAACCAGCAACAAAACAGCTTGAAATCCTGCCGCCGCCATACGATCGCTAGAACTTACTATACTTTGTACTTTCGCGAGTGCGAGAACTGAAGGATAGTACGCAGCATCAAACTGTTTTTCTACATGCTCGAAGCTGCTGTCATAACCGGCTAGCAGCTTAATCTCGAACGTCCGTTCGATACGTGATGCTATGGAGCTGAACAGGAACCCATCTTCCTCTTTCTTTTGAAATGAAGCGGCAAGCAGTGAAGGCTGGAGCATAAGCACCATAATGCAATACGCCCCAAGAAGCGCTATGCCGACGGTGCATATCGATAAATCGAGAGAAGCGGTTAGCAGAAAAACCGCAATCATTGTAATCGCATTCATGAACAATGGAATTATGTTTATGACAACAAACGATGTTATTGAAGAGGTGTCCGAGTTTATCTTCTGAGCAGAGTACAACGGGGAAGTCGACTCTATGTCTGTAAGTGGCAAATGTTGAAAGTCTGACACGATTTCTTTTAAAAAACTGAAATACGAGAGGTTCAGGACTGACGTCTGGAGCATCTTTGCAAAGTAAGAGAAGACCGCCGAAATAATCCCCAATAATGCTATTGCAAAGGCTAAAATATAAATTGAATGCATGTCCTGACCGTAAACGAGCATATCAACAAACTGTCCGTTCAAATACGGTGACAACGATGTCAGAGCATAGCTCACCAGAACCATGACCATCAGCATCTTTGCACCGTGGCATGACATCGTTGTTTTGACCACATGCCAGAACAACGCGCACTCGTCTCTCCGCCATTTGAAATGCATCATTATATCAACCACGCCTCTGAACAGGGCCTTTTATTTGAGTTGTCAATTATATTCAGCCCTCTATCCAAAGAACTGTCCTTTCGCAGCCGTAACACATAGTAATAAACGCCTGCAGTGTGGTCATCTCGATAGAGTTCGTAAACATCATCAATTGCCTCATCTACTGATGTCCACCTTGTTGGATTAGCCAAATACGCACTCCATGCAACACCCTCAACAAACGAAGAGCATGGATAGACCTCGTCATATCCCAGCAAAGACATTGTTCCCGACAACTCGCTGCTCATTATTTCTTGCACTATTGAGACTGCATCCAGACTGTCCTTATCAGCACAAGCCATCATTCCCACCATCAACGCGGTACCATCATCGCTTAAATAATCTGGGAGCTTTTCGATAATCTCGTTGCTAACTCGGCACCCATCAAATCCCCCATCTCCGACAAAAGGATATTCAAGTCCATTGGGAATGGGGACCAGCGGAGGATTTGCAACAATATAGTCGTATTTACTATCAGGCTCGAGCTTCTCATACAAATTACCTTGAACCGTTTTTATCGCACCGTCCAGCCCATTCAACTTGGAATTAAGCATGTTAGTTGCACAAGTTTCGGCGTTTATCTCCACCGATGTAACCGTCATGCCACCCGCTGCCATGATCAGCGACTGAATCCCAGAGCCCGCACACAAATCAAGCCCCTTCTTCCCGAGCTGAGGAGACAGCCGCCTGGCAAGTCCTAATGAATCTGGGCCGAAATATCTTTTAGGGTTTGGCCGCGGAGCATCCGCGACAATCCAGACACCTCTATATCGATTTAAAACCAGACCCGTTGAGTGGACAATCCCGTCCTCTAAAACAACGATGCCAGCGTCCACTAATAGTTTAATCAGCTCAATAAATGGCTTCATTTCAGCTTGCGCTACAGACTCTCCAAGATACAGAAGCCTCACTAGTCCTCGATATTCTTGGTTTACTTTACCCGATGCAAATAAGTGCTCAACAACATAAAACCTATCCCCCGCCACGGATATGCCCTCGAGTAAATCTGTTAAGCCAACCCTATCAAATTCTTTTGACAATTGACTGTATTGGTCCATTTTGTCGTCCATCCCGCTTCCGCTGGCTATCGCCTCATAAACACAAACCTAACTAGCCGCACGAACGACAAAGAGGCCAAGCTGAACAGAAGTAGAACCAAAACTTCAAAAACACTGGTATTCCAATCACGTACCCAGTCCTCTACCGCCAACAAAAAAAACAGCAGCCCCATCCATAACGTCACAGAAGAAATCAACTTTGCGTAAGGGCGTATATCAATCCCGCTCTCCCTTTTTGTGACATCATATCCAGCAATTGAGCAGAGCCATCTTCCTCTTCTGTATTGGATTGAAAGGATAATCAGGGCAATCGAAGTCATCAAGCAGACAGCATCCCCTGTTTCCATAGAACTTCCTTTGCTTTCCGTCCTTGTTACGCATTCACAATCGAATCAAACCAGGTGTGAATTACTCGATAGCAACCGCCTTCGTATAAACCATAGCCGCTGCAGCAGCATTAACGACTGCGCCGTAGTTAACACCAACTACGATGTCATAAACTGCAACTGCCCAAACTGCAGCCGGGAATATAGCAACTCCCACCGCTGGCTCCGGATCTTGACTGCCACCATTTAAGTTAACTGGACCAACCCGCGGATCAAAATCCATTTTTTACCTTCTTTCTAACTTGGCAATAGTCTCCAAAACTACAGATCAATCTGCAATTCTCTAATCTCCATATCACCTTCCATTAACTCATTAGGTATCACTCCCTTCAAGAGAGTGGGCGGCAAAAGACACCGATCTGTTTCGCTCACCGAATAGATCAGGTAATTCAGATCTCGCATTCCATCACTTTTCAAACCCTCTTGAGTCGTTTCGCTCTTAAAAACAAGCTCAAAGACCGACATGTAGTCTCGAATTCCCTGCCATTGCTGCAAGTTTGGAATTACGCCAAATATTGAATATAGGAAGTAGGCATCTTCAACAATCGTTCTTACAAAAGCAATTTGCGTCATACACTCTTGCTGGTTGTCCTGAAGCTCCAATACGACTGATGATGAGCCGAAGTTATCCGAGATGTCATTGACCGTTTGAACTATAGACCCATCAACAATCGGAGACAGATACGAACATCTCAGTGAAGCGGCTTTCGCGTAGTAGGGAATATACATGATATTGTTACGCTGATACAGAAATCTAGGTGCAAGATCGTCTAAATCGCCCTCGAGAAATAAGCCTGTTTTCCATATTTTCAAAATTGTATTTAGAACTTTATCGGCAACGATTGACCTATCGCTGCCGGACAACTTCTTATTGGCGCAAATTTCGTTAGCGATATCTTTAATGCACCGTCCTCCATCTATCAAATTAACGATAGCGAGCGCATCTTCATTGAGACGAATATAGTAGCTGTTCGCGGTCAAAACGCTACCGGTCTGAGTGTGCCTTACGCGTACGGCATACCGCATTCTCGGAACAGCACCCAGCATCTCTCTTTTCTTCATATTTCCTTACCCTACCTCTAGGAAATAGTAATTCATGATTCCGTTCGCAAGTTCTACCGACACCGACCGTTTAAACCCAAACTGCTCGAGCCCAGATTCGCAGCCATCCTCAGTGATAGCGGCTACTCGACATGGCGTTTCCGAACCTTCCCAGCGCAACTCCGTAATTTGAATCCCCCTTTCCAATATAAATAAAACCAAACTGCTAGACCTGCCTCTTAGTGCAGCGCCCTTAGCCGTAATCAGCATTCCGCAAGGTTCGATGGAATCAGCCCTGATCAGGCAAACCTGATAACGTCCATCAAATAGAGTCTGCCTAATTAGACGTCCTCTCATCTTTCCGTTTTGTATAGTTGAGAATGGGTCAAGCACAACATATTGATCCATGCTTTCATTGGCTCTATAAACAAAAGACAAAACCTCTTTGCAGTCGCTCTCTTTAGCCCTAACTGCTTTTACGCAACTTACCCCCGTGCACACGTGCAGCATCCTCCAATTCTTGAGATATATCTATGTTCCTTTCTTTGAAAAGAACAGGAAGCCCCTGTTGGATACTTGTGAAGTCCGAAAGCTCCTCTATACGAGCTAGGCACTTCTCGACAATTGGGTGCCGTAACGCATATCTATCTATTTCGAGATCAATATAGTCCCGCAGAGTATTTCGATTTAGATTCCAAATGGTAATCGGCAGGTAAGGAGACACCGAGAGCTCCCCATACGCATTGACGCATATTTGCGGAATTCTCCCTGTCTCCCTATACATATACAAATGGTCTACGGGGTCACCCCAGGTAATCTGCATTTGAGAAACAGCATTGCGCGCGCTCAAATATGCAGCAAGCGCATCATTTTGCTCGGGCGTTAGGCACAGATCCTTATAATTCAGCTCACCTCGCCCGAGCGGCATCAAAGGCTGTGCTCTAAAATCACTTACACCTTCTTTTTCACAAAAACTAATTATTGAAGGGTATTCCCTTATATTCCTAGCATGGGGAAGAGAAGCAACTGCGACCCTTATTCCGTGTCTTCGTGCGATCTTAATCGCATCCAGTACTCGATGAAGCTTACCGTTACTCAACCTCACATGGTCATAAGACGCATCTGAAAGCCCATCGAGGCTAAACTGCACTAAATCCAGTCCGTCTCTTTTTAGGGCGTCAGCAATTTCTTCTGTCCAAAGAATGCCATTGCTGACCATTGACACGAGAGTGCCTCGGTTAAGCTCCTTAACTAACCTCACCGCGCGACGAATCAAATCAAACCTAAGAATGGGCTCTCCGCCACAAATGCAAATCGACGAAAGATCAATCAAGGCAAGCTGTCGAAAAACGCTGATTAGTTCGTCATCATTCATTTCCTCATAGGCACATTCCCCGCCGAAATCAAAACAATGCCGACATCGCAAATTGCATCGATAGGTCACATCAACTGAGGCCGAGCTAAGATAATTCATATAGAATCCGCCCTCTTTCGTGCTTACAAAATACTTAATTGCAATTATGGACCTAGCAATTCTCGTTTATTTCTAATTATTTGTAATGAATATGTAATGGATTCAAAAGCTGTAAGTTTGAGCCCTACATATTAAAGACATTGACGGCTTCCTCGGACCTAAAGTAGATGACAGATTCCCCAATCATGGAAACCGTTATATAAGCCCACTCTAAAACTCAATTTGTTGTTTTTTATTATAGGACAATCTTTCGCCTCATCTTTGTCTGTTTAAAGGAAAAGGACGATATGAAAGAAATCGGAGAATTTGTACCCTTTGGCTTGCTCTTTTACAAACGTTTTCCCAATACGTTTTAAACATGCGGCACTCGCCTTAAGATCGAAATATAAACGGGGCGAAGCCGGAATACGTCACATACCGCAGGACGGGGGCACAGATCAGATTCACCTATCATGAATTCATTTGCGCGATAAAACTGTGCATGCAGATTTACCGCACTATGAACTACATCGTGCGGGACATGAAGGAGTCGACGACCCGTTAGCTTCACCCGCTTGAAAACACCCGCAAGCGACGGCAGCGTGAAAAGCAATTGGCCTCCGGGGAAACCTCTGCGGAGTTCTCGATCTCCGCATTTGTCGAACTGCCAGTTCTGCCACGCCGCCACTTCCTGCCCGCCGAGGTCATTCCTCAAGCCGCACAGCAGCCCGCCTTCTAAGACCTCAGAGTTCGCCATCGAAGGCGACCTGCCCAGACTCCTCACAATCGGCTTGCATGAGGCCCCGAGCTCCAACATACTCTGGACCGTGTCCCTCTCGTACCTGGTGAGCGAGCCCGCCGTTGGCCCTCGGGGCCGGCTTCCCGGCCCCGAGAAACACTCGGATGAAGCTACCGATCGAGACGGGGCTCATGATGGGCGGTCGCTGGAATCGCGCCCCACGCCATCTGCCCGCTCGTGCGATAATCCTCCGCAGAAGTCACCGACAGCAGAGGGAGTTTGTGATGAAGGTTCTTTTGGTCAATGGCAGTCCCAAGGCAAACGGCAACACGGCCCGCGCACTCACCGAGGTCGCCGAGCAGCTCAACGCCGAAGGCATCGATGCCGAGATGTTTCAGCTGGGCGCCAAGCCCATTCGCGATTGCATCGGTTGCGGCCAGTGCGGCAAGCTCGATTGCCGTTGCACCTTTGACGACGATGTGGTCAACGAGCTGATTGCCGCCGCCGAGCAGGCAGACGGCTTTGTCTTTGGCTCACCCGTCTACTATGCGCACCCCAGCGGACGCATCCTCTCGGCACTCGACCGCGCATTCTATGCAGGCAGCAAGGCCTTTGCGCACAAGCCGGGCGCGGCTGTCGCCGTTGCCCGTCGCGGGGGCACATCGACCACCTTCGACGTGCTCAACAAGTACTTCACCATCAACCAGATGCCCGTGGTAGCATCCACCTACTGGAACAACGTCTTTGGTGCCATGCCGGGCGAGGCCGCCCAGGACGCCGAGGGCCTTGCCACCATGCGAAACATCGGCAAAAACATGGCTTGGCTCCTACGTTGCATCGAGGCGGGAAAAGCCGCTGGCATCGAAGCTCCCGAGGCCGATCGCGCTAGGACCAACTTCATCAGATAATTCCAGCGGCGGTCACCTCGATGTTCCATCAATGTCAGCGAAAAGCCAGCTGATGAGGCAAGGTGCCTTGAAAGAGGAGGGCGCTGGGCTTTTGCCCGCGCCCGACGATTGAAGGGCAGATTGCCCATCAGATGGCTTTGCAGCGTCGAGGTGACCGCCGTTCGTTAGAACGGCGGAACATAAATATGAATATTCAAATTTTTGGCACCAAAAAGTCCTTCGATACCAAAAAGGCGCAGCGTTATTTTAAGGAGCGCCGCATTAAGGTGCAGTTTATCGACCTTAAGGAAAAGGAGATGAGCAAGGGCGAGCTCACGAGCGTGATGCAGGCGGTCGGCGGCATCGACAAGCTACTCAACCCCAAAGCCAAGGACGAGGAGACGCTCGCGCTCATCCAGCACCTCACCCCCAGTCAGCGCTTCGACAAACTGCTCGAAAACCAGCAGGTTCTGGCAGAACCCATCGTGCGCAACGGCAAAAAGGCCACCGTCGGCTATTGTCCCGACGTATGGGGAGCCTGGGAGTAGCCTGTGTTATTTGCCCGTGCGTGGGTATAAGAGCAGGCGTTTGGCATAAGATTCAACTGTAAGCCATATCTAACAAAGGAGGGCACATGCCCAATAAACCCGTGAAGATCATCATGCTTACCGGATACCTCGGTGCCGGCAAGACCACGCTGCTCAACCACATCCTCGCTAACGACGGCGGCATCCGCGCCGCCGTGATCGTCAACGATATCGGCGAGATCAACGTCGACGCCAGCCTCATCGCCGACGGCGGCCTTTCCGAGACCGACGACCTCATCCCGCTCACCAACGGCTGCATCTGCTGCACGCTTTCGGACGACTTGGCCAACCAGCTGCAGGGCATCGCCGATTCGGGCAAGTTCGACTACATCATCATCGAGGCCTCGGGTATTTGCGAGCCTATCCCCATCGCTTACACTATCTCGAGCTTCTGCGACGAGGCCAAGGTGGGCGGCGAGCCCAAGCTCGCGCTCGACAACATCGTGGCCGTGGTCGACTGCGCCCGCATGTACGACGAGTTCAACGGTGGTCGCGACCTGCTGGCCGAGGATATCGACGAGGACGACATCGAAAGCCTGCTCATCCAGCAGATCGAGTTTTGCTCCACGCTGATCCTCAACAAGACCGATACCGTCACGCCTGAGCAGATCGCCGAGCTCAAGGCCATCGTGCGCAGCCTGCAGAAGGATGCCGTGATTGTCGAGGCCCAAAACGGCGAGGTCCCCATGGAGGAGCTGCTCGACACTGACCGCTTCGACTTTATGCGCGCCTACAACTCCGCCGCCTGGATCGAGGCCATGGAGCATCCCGAGGAGCACGACGACCCCGAGGTGCTCGAGTACGACATCGAGACCTTTGTGTACTCGCGCCGCAAGCCGTTTGACCTGCAGAAGTTCACCGACTTTGTAGAGCAGGAGTGGCCAGACGAGGTCATTCGCGTCAAGGGCCCGCTGTGGCAGACCGGCGATCCAGACATGTGCTACATGTTTGAGCAGGCCGGCCACCAGATGCGCCTGATGGAGAACGGTCTGTTTGTCGATTCTGCGCCCGAGGGCGAAAAGCAGAAGATCATCGACGAAAACCCCGAGATCATGCAGATTTGGGACGACGAGACGGGCGACCGCATGACGAGCCTGTGCATCATCGGCCGTCACATGGACAAGGATGCGCTCATCGCCTCCCTCGATGCCTGCCTGACTGACTGGCACCGCGCCTAGGTTTGCATTTTTCCGCCTATGTAACTGCCAAACCACCACGAAGGTGCCCTTCGTGGTGGTTTTTCGTTCTGAGCCAAGGAGATTCATGTTCAACATTGTGCTGTATGCGCCCGAGATTCCGGCCAATACGGGCAATATCGGCCGCACCTGCGTGGTCACCGGCGCCCGCCTGCATCTGGTGGAGCCGCTGGGGTTTTCGCTCGATGACAAGACGGTACGTCGCGCCGGTCTGGGCTACTGGCAAAACTTGGACGTGACGACCTATGCCGGCTGGGAGGATTTCCTTGCGCGCAACGGCCTCTCCCCTGCCGACGAGCGCCTGCATCTGCTGACCAAAAAGGCACGCCGCACCTATGCGCAGAGTACCTACCGCGATGGAGACTACTTGGTCTTTGGCAGCGAGAGCTCGGGCATTCCCGAGCCACTGCTTGCCGCGGCGTCCGAGCGCTGCGAGCGCATCCCGATGCTGCGCGATTGTGACTCACTCGATAACGCCGAGGCCTGGGAAGCCCACGAGGAATCGCTGGGACATACCGAGGACAGCCACGAGGCCATCCTTCGGCAGGATATCTGCGGCAACTTCGTCGACCCGGACGACTACCGCATCAGCGCCCTCAACCTTTCCAACAGCGCCGCCATCGTCCTCTACGAGGCCCTACGCCAGGCAGGCTTTCCGGGAATGTGACAAAGGGACTATCCTTTTGCCACATTCGAGCGCCACGTCGATGGCACACACGCCTAATTGATGCTCTAGATAAAGGCCCTCACTTTTAATCAGAATTAACTAAAGTAAAATGAAGTTAAACGGCGGTGTGAAAGGAGAGCCGTGTGAAATATCTCGAGAACCCGTTTACCCCCAGTTTTGGTGAGGTTCCTGCCCATCTCGCTGGCAGACAACAGATTATTCGGGATTTGGACCGCGCCTTCTTGAGCCAGCGCAGGCGCCCAGAATTGACCTCGATCTTCTCAGGCGCGCGTGGAACCGGTAAAACCGCTCTCATGTCATCGCTCGCGACAAGGGCGGAATCCCACGGCTGGATAGCCGTAAAGACGACCGCGCTCCCGGGAATGCTTGAGGAAATCGAGTTCGGGACGAAACGCGCCGCAGCCCATCTCATCGACTCGTCCTACCACTTCGAAGTCACCGGTCTCGGAATTGCACCGCTCGGCAGCATCGAGGTCAATCGCGTTCACGATGCCTCAACCTGGCGTTATCGCATGAGCGATATCATCGACCAGCTCAACGGGGCCGGTACCGGTCTGCTCGTCACGGTTGACGAGGTGGACCCGACACTCGACGAGATGATTCAGCTCGCAGCGACGTATCAGCACTTTGTGACCGATGGGAAACGCGTCGCCCTGCTCATGGCGGGACTTCCCAACAATGTCTCGACGTTGCTGAACCACAAGACGGTCTCGTTCCTTCGCCGCGCCCAACAATATCATCTGGGTCGCATTGCCGACTATGACGTGCGCGAGGCCTTGATCCGCACAATCCAGGAAAACGATCGCCTGGCAGATGCCGAGGGAATCGATAGAGCCGTTCGCTCGATCTCTGGTTTTCCCTTCCTATTGCAACTCGTAGGCTACCGTGCCTGGGATCTCACAAGCGATTCGAAGGAAATCTCGTCACGCGACTTTGACCTGGGAATCAAAATCGCGCGCGACGAGATGGACGACCGAATCCTCGCGGCAACCTATCGGGAACTCACTGCAGAGGACAAGCGATTCCTCATCGCCATGCTCGATGACGAAGAAGAGTCCACCACTGCCGACCTTATCGAGCGCCTTAAGCGTTCGCCGCAGCAGGTCTCCCGCTACCGACGCCGCATGATAGATGCCGGCATCATCGGAGAACGAGGACGAGGGCTCGTCGCATTTGAATTGCCATTCTTCCGCGACTATCTCGCGGCTCAATGCGTGAAATAGAAATCAATGTGACAAAGAGGCAGTCCCTTTGTCACATTGCCTATAGGTAGCGACCGGTAATGCTCTTGGAGCAGGCCGCGATGTCGCCCGGCGTGCCGGCGCAGACGATTTGCCCGCCCGCGTCGCCACCGCCCGGGCCCATGTCGATTACGTAATCGGCGTTACGGATAAGGTCGAGGTCATGCTCGATCACGACAACTGTGGCGCCCTTGGCAACGAGGCCGTCAAACACACTCAGCAACACCTGAACATCGAGCGGATGCAGGCCAATCGTGGGCTCGTCGAACACGAATACGGCATCATCCTGCACGCGGCCCATCTCGCTCGCAAGCTTAAGACGCTGAGCCTCGCCGCCCGAGAGCGCCGGTGTGGGCTCGCCAAGTGTGAGATAACCCAGACCCAGGTCGTGCAAGGTCTGCAAGCGCGTCTGAACCTTCTTGAGTCCCAGTGTGGCGTCGATGGCCTCATCCACACTCATATCCATGAGCTGCGGTAACGTAAGCAGGCTCCCGTCCTTGCCCTCGCGATGGATATGCGAGGCGGCCTCGGCGTAGCGCGAACCACGGCATGCCGGGCAGACGATCTCGACGTCGGGCAAAAACTGCACGTCGAGCGATATCGAGCCCGTGCCGTCGCACGTAGGGCAGCGCAAAGCGCCAGTGTTGTAGCTAAATGCGCCCGCCTTGTAGCCGGCTGCCTTGGCCTCGGGCGTACGGGCAAAGGCACGACGCAGCTCATCATGGATGTCGGCATAGGTTGCCACCGTCGAGCGCACGTTGGCACCGATGGGCGTGGCGTCAATCAGGTTGGCACGGGCAATGCCTTCGGCATCGACCCAACGCACGTGTCTTGGCAGACGCTCGCCAGTTGCCTGAGCCTTGAGTGCCGGAATGAGCGTCTCGAGCACCAACGTCGTCTTGCCCGAACCCGAAACGCCCGTCACCGCGACCAAGCGGCCGCGCGGGATATCGACTTCGAGCGGCTTGACGGTATGGATGGCATCGGTTGCCATGCGGATGTGGCCCTGGTCGAACATCTCCTCGTCAGTCACCTGCGGGCGCAAGCGCTTGGGGTCTGCGCGCAAAAACGGCGCGATGCGACTGCTCTGCGATTGCTCGACCTCGTCTACCGTACCGGCAGCGATCACGTTACCGCCGCCCGCTCCGGCAACGGGGCCCATCTCGACCAGATAATCAGCTTCCGCCAGTACGCGCGTATCGTGGTCGACAACGACCACGGTGTTGCCGTCATCCACCAGATCGCGCATCACGCCTACCAAGCCGTCGACATTGGCAGGATGCAAGCCGATCGAGGGCTCGTCCAGCACATAAAGCACGCCCGTCGATCGATTGCGTACCACGCGGGCGAGCTGCACACGCTGGCGCTCACCCGTGGAAAGCGTGGCACCGGCGCGATCGAGCGAAAGATAATCGAGGCCCAAATCGACCAGGCGACGGGCCGCACCCAAAAACGAATCGCAGATATCCGTCGCCATGGGCCGCATCTCGGGCGGCAAGGATGCGGGCACCCCGCGCACCCACTCAATCGCCTCGCCCAGCGTCATGGCCGCGGCCTGCGCCAGATTGATACCGCGCACTTGGGGCTGGCGCGCAGCCTCGGAAAGACGCGTGCCACCACAGTCGCGGCATGGCCCCTCGCGCAAAAAGCGCGCAACGCGTTTGAGCCCCTTATCGTCCTTAACCTTGGCGAGCGCATTCTCGACGGTATAGACGGCGTTGTAATAGGTAAAGTCGAGCGGCGTGGCGCCCTCGCCGTTTTTGGGAACGTAGAGAATGTGCTTTTTAACCGCCGGACCATGAAACACGATGTCGCGCTCTTGAGGCGTGAGCTGGTTAAACGGCACATCGGTGCGCACGCCCATCTCGCCAGCCACCTGCTTCATCAGATCCCACATGAGCGTGCCCCAGGGAAGCACTGCGCCCTCGTTGATAGTCTTTGACTCGTCGGGCACCAGGCTCGCTTCGTCCACCTCGCGCATAACGCCGGTGCCGCCGCAGGTAGGACACGCGCCGCCGCTGTTAAAGGCAAGGTCCTCGGCACTCGGCGCGTAGAACGCGCGGCCGCATGTCGGACACGTGAGCGACAGGCCCGCAGCCACGTTAAGGCTCGGCTCCACGCGCGCCCCGCAGTGCGGGCACACGTGATGGGCGCAACGGCTAAAGAGCAGACGCAGGCTGTTGTTGAGCTCGGTCATGGTGCCAAAGGTGGAGCGCACACCCGGCACGCTCGGACGCTGATGCAGCGCGAGCGCCGCCGGCACGTGCAGTACCTCGTCCACCTGGGCGTGTTCGGCCTGCGTCAGGCGACGTCGAGTATAGGTGCTAAGTGCTTCCAAGTAGCGACGCGAGCCCTCGGCATAAAGAACCCCCAGTGCCAGCGAACTCTTGCCCGAACCCGACACGCCGGCAATACCCACGAGCTTTCCCAGCGGGATATCAATATCGATGTCCTTAAGATTATGGACACGCGCGCCACGCACCTCGATAGCCTGCGGGCTCATCTTCTGTTCCGTCACCTATATCACCCTACTCATGCCATAAAACTCGATCGCGAATGTACGCGCCCAGCATGGGCACGGTAAACCGGACGAGGCCGTATCCGGCAGCCTCGATGACGCGCTCGCGAATCAGGCTTACGCGATATTTACTCGCCCAGCTCTGGGTGCGATCGCAGCGCTCAATGATATCCGCCATGCGTGTCGGCTTGCCCTCGTCAGCAGCCATGGCCTCGATAAAGAGGCGTTGTGGACTGCGCAGCCCGTAATACAAGGGAGCGTCCACTGCTTCATAGAACTCGGAGATGGCATCCGCGTGCCCAGCCTCGACATCGCACACTTCAATGACCTGCGAGCCACGCCGGACAGCAGCCCGCCACATGTAATATCCCACCAGCTGAACCATATAGGGATGCCCCATGCTCTTGCGTGCCGCAAGGTCCGCCGTCTCCGCGTCAACGTAAAGACCAGCGTCTTTGACCGTCTGGATATACGAATCGCGCACCTTGGGCAAAGATATCGCCCCCAGTGTACGCTGCTGGGCACGTCGCAAAAACGTCACGCTCGGCTCTTCGAGCAGATCGTCAACCATACTGGGTAAGCCGGCGAACACCAGCGCAAGACCGCGCTGGTCGCTATCGGGCAAGCCCGTGGCATCCTGGTCTCCGAGCACCTGCTGATAGAGAACGGCAAGAGCCGCCAGTTCCTCGATAGACGCCGATTGGGCCTCGTCAATCGCAAACAGTATGCCCTTGCCTGGACCGAGCTTCTTGAGCCGCTCGTTGACCAGCCCGCGTAACGTCTCGCCCTTTGCCCGCGCCGCCTCGACCGACATCCGGCCAAATGACGGCCCGAGCTCCATTGACGTCACAACGGGTTTATTCGAGCGAAGCGCGTCGGCCAAGCGGTCGCATAAGCCAAGCGAAGCGGAATCGGAGACAACCGCCCATCCGCGCTCATTGGCTAGACGTTGCAGCTCCCGCAGGAGAACCGTCTTGCCGCAGCCGCGATTTCCCGTAATGAGCATGAGCCTACCCGGCGCTCCGGCGCCGTTATCGAGCCCTTCCTCAAAATCCTCGATGACCGACTCGCGACCGATGAGTATCGGAGGCCGCTTGCCAGCCGTGGGCTTAAAGGGATTTGGATTCATGTCGGCCTCCTCGGATTGGCAAACCCTGGTAACAGTTATACCAACTTATACCGAGTTATACCAACAGGATGCGGCAAAGAGACTGACCCTCTATCACCTATGGCCGAAAAACTCGGCGTCCGCCGCTCGCCAGGGACGGAAGTTGGCGGGATCGACCTTTACATGAGCTGCGGCGGGTACGTCGTACCATTTGACCGTGTAGCCGGCGCCGTGAGAGCAAAAGACCGAGTCGGGCGTGTTGGGCAGATCGGCCTCGGGCTCATAGGCGGCCGTCTCGATTACGCACTCGGCATCATGGCAAGGCGCATAGCCGGCGAACTCCAGGTACAGATGCCCACGACCACTCGTGTAGGCAGCCACCTCCAGCGCGTAATCCTGCACCTCAGATGCCGGCACGCGACCCACAAGCTTCGCCCGGTCTCCCGCCATCGTCGGCGGCTCGTACTCGGCACCCATGCGCGTGGCATCCGAGAGCGCCCGGCCCACGCACTCCCCCGGCACCTCGAGCTCAAAGCGATACCACGGCTCCAACAGCACCGCCGCGCCGGCCTCACGCGCCTGCATGAGCCCCTGGCGAATCGCGCGGTACGTGGCCTGGCGAAAATCGCCGCCCTCGGTGTGTTTGGCATGCGCGCGGCCACCTGTGAGTGTAATGCGCACATCGGTGATGGGCGAGCCGGTCAGCACGCCCAAGTGGTCGCGCTCCATGGCGTTGGTGAGTGCCAGACGCTGCCAGTTAAGATCGAGCTCGTCGGTCGAGGTCACGGTGCCAAACTGCACGCCCGAACCCGCTGGCAACGGCTCCAGGCGCAGATGCACCTCGGCATAGTGGCGCAGCGGCTCAAAGTGGCCCACGCCCTCGACCGGCTGCGAAATAGTCTCCTTATAGAGAATGCCGCCAGACTCAAACGAAACCGAAAGGCCAAAGCGATCGGCCAACACCCGCTGCACGACCTCGAGCTGCACGGCTCCCATCAACTGCAAGTGAATCTGCTCAAGATGCGTATTCCAGCTTACGCCGAGCATGGGGTCTTCGTCCGCCAACTCGGTCAGCGCTTTAAACACCGCATGGACATCGTGTTCGCCCGGCAGCACCGTATAGGTGAGGACCGGCGCAATGACAGGTGCATCGCCCGCGGGCTCCGCGCCCAGGGCATCACCCGGGCGAACGTGTGCGAGGCCCGTCACGGCGCAGATGCCGCCAGCGGCAACTTCCTGGGCAAGCTCATACTTCTCGCCGTTATAGATGCGTACCTGATCGACCTTCTGCTCCCATGCCTCGGCACCGGAACGTCCGTCAATCATCTGTTTGGCATGCAGCGTGCCGCCGGTCACTTTAACCCAAGCCAAGCGCTCGCCACGATCCCCGCGGCTGACACGATAGACGCGCGCAGCAAACTCCGGGAGCCACGCCTGTTCACGCATCAGCGCGCATATGCCATCCAGCAGCTCGTCAACGCCTTGGTCCTTGAGCGCCGAGCCGGCAAAGCAGGGAAAGAGCTTGCGCTCGGCAACCATGCGCGACAGCGTTGCAACAGAAAGCTCGCCCGTCTCAAGAAACTCCTCGAGCGCCGCCTCGTCCAACGCAGCAGCGTCCTCCCGAACGGCACCACCCGCCAGCAGTTCGCTGGCATCCAGGCAGCCCTCGGAAAGACGTTGCCCAAGTTGTGCCAGCAAAACCTCGCGGCCGGGATGCTCCAAATCGATTTTGTTGATATAGATGAACGTCGGAATGTCATAGCGCGCAAGCAGGCGCCACAGGGTTTCGGTGTGCCCTTGTACGCCGTCGTTGGCGCCCACCACCAGAATCGCGTAGTCCAGGGCGCGCAATGTGCGCTCCGCCTCGGCAGAAAAATCGACATGCCCCGGCGCATCAACGAGCATGACGTGGGTATCGCCTTGGTCGAGCACGGCCTGCGACGAGAAAATCGTAATGCCGCGCTCGCGCTCGATCGCGTTAGTGTCCAGATGCGAATCGCCATCGTCCACGCGGCCGCGCTTGCGAATGCGACCCGCGTTGAACAACATGGCCTCGGCCAACGTTGTCTTGCCGGCATCGACATGCGCCAAGATTCCAACGACAGCTTGCTTCGACATGGCTCTCCTCTTATTGCAAGCCCATCGCACGCGGCAACGGGCGCTCTCGTTCCACACTGGATGATACAATTTACGGGCCGGCGGGCGAAGCGGGCCCTATCCCCCGACCGAGCTCATCGCCCCGCGTTGCCGCGCAGCGATTTTCGTAGGTTCGCGCCTTGCGAAAGCCGGCACCTCCCCTTTTTGTCTGCCCGGGTTCATCTGGAACGGCAGCGACGCGAGCCCCACAACAACGCGTTTTGCCAAAAAATGGCCCCACCCGGGGCCATTTTCATTTAGATGGAGTGTTGGTATGCGCCTGGGCGCTTATGCCTCGCGCAGCCAGTCGAACGCAACACGCGGCGTGCCGTCCGACACATGGATAATGCCGGCACGCTCGAATCCCGCCTTGATGCTCGCACGCTGCATGGGCAGATTGTCCTGATGCGTGTCGATGCGCAGGTGATCGGCACGCTCTTTGGCAAAGGCGAACATCGCAGCCGCGATACCGTGCACGGTGCCGTCGGATGCCACACGGTGCAGCACGGCGTACGGAGTGTCGCTGCGCCACCGACCGTCCTCAATTACGTCATAGCACTCGTCCGGACCCGGTAAAAAGGCAAACGTCGCTACCACGTGACCGTCAACTTCGCACACATAGCTGCCACCAGCGGCGATATCGGCAGCCAGCTGCTCGGCCGAAGGCGTGCCCTCGGGCCACTGCGTGGCGTTGCCATGCGCGCGCATAAAAGCGCGGGCCGCGTCATAGATAGCCATGACGGCGGGAATGTCGGTATCGAGGGTTTTTCTGATCATCACGCGGCGACCTCACGTTTATTGGTATCACTTTGATTGAGCAATGATACCAGCGTTTGAAGAGGGGCGCGAAGCAGATGGGGAGCAAAAAGCGAGCCGCCTGGTCAAAGGCAAAGAGCGAGTTTTTGGGCGCTGCCACCGGCGGCGATATGAGCGATCTGTTTGCGCGCGAAGACGAGCGCCGCGACGCACTAGACGCCGAGCGCGATGAAGCCTGGCGCTACAAGTCGTGCGAACGCAAAAACCGTTACGACACGCGCGCCGAGGCCGAGGCAGTTATGGCCGACTGCGAAAACCGCGGGCGGCGCGGCCTTGCCTGCTACAAATGCGAATACTGCGGCGGATGGCATCTGACGTCGCACCCCTGGAAATAGACCCCGCATCGGCACGGCGCTGGCGAAGCGCCGGCCATCGCACGCAAGCTACGGGCGCGGCGGCACCAAAACATCGTAGCGAACGGCCTTGCCCGCAAGCTGATAGCTCGGCTTAACGCCGGCAAGCAGCGGCCCCTTCACCGGCCGTTTGATAACGACCTTGCGCGGCCGCACTGCAAGCGCAGCTTTAACCAGCGTCTCCTCATCGGCACACGGCTGTTCCAGATGGTGCAAGAGCTGGAACTTCTTTTTGACCGCCGCGCTCTTGGTGCGCTCAGGAAACATGGGGTCCAGATACACCACGTCGGGAGCCGCGAGCTCATCGCGCTCGACCAGCTCAGCCGTATGGCGAAGGCCGGCAATGCTGTCCTCGCCCGCATGTAAGTGCATGCGCGCCACGGCGGCCGCAAGCGCCGGATCATCTGCCGCGCGATCCAGGGCATCCTGGAGCAGCGCCGCGATCACGCAATCCTGTTCATACAGATCGACGGTAAAGCCCGCGGCCGCCAGCAGCAGCGAGTCCTCGCCAAAGCCTGCTGTGGCATCAATCGCCCATGGTTGTTCGATGCCTTTTGTGCGCGCAGCCTTTACCAACAGCTCTTGCTGCAGACGACCCTGCTTGAGCCGTGGAAGCATGCGGCCAAAATCGGCACGCAACTCCATCGTGCCGTCGGTGAGCGTAAGGCCCTCGGACGTCCGCACGAGCTCGAGCCCAGCAGCCCGAGCAACAGAAAAGGGATCGACGACGCCCATGGACACTCCTTAGCAAACAAAACGAATACGTGAGCGCCACCTCAGTTGGCACCCAACCGTCCGTTATTGTCCCACATGCGACATGGTCCACAGCATCCCAATGCAAAGCACAGCCATCAATACCGTGCACACGGCAGCGATCACAGAATCACTCATGCGCCTTCCCAGCGACCGCGGCTCATCCACTTGCTTGACTCCGTACATCATGGCTCCTCCTTCGGTCCAGCTCTTACCATGGCCTCATCATCGCAGCGCCGCGCATGCGCTGCCATCGATTTGACTTACGTCCAGCTTTCCTTTTTGAAAGGTTGAACCGTGCAGGCAAGAGACGCTTTCAGGCGCATGCATCGCCGCGTTGAACTACAATGTGCTTCACCATATGTGCAGCACATAGGGCGCGCCAGGTTGGCGTACTCGTATCGAAAGGACCAGCCATGAGCTTCACTCGCAAGACTCTCAAAATCCTTGCCCTGATTTATTTTGTTCTGGGCATCGCCAGTCTCGTCATTGGAATCGCCGGCATCGCGACCGGCAAGTTCGAGTCCACCTACGGATCGAACGCCATGCTCGCCGCGGCCGTGATTATCGCCAAGGGCCTCATCGATCTTGCCGCGGGCGTTGCGGGCATCAAGGGTGCCAACAAGCCTTCGCAGGTTGACGGCGCGTTTAAACTCGGTATCGTTGCTGCAGTCGCCACGCTTGCCCAGGCGGTGCTCACGCTTCCCGCGTTTGGCGGCGACGCCATCAACTTTGGCGCCTTTGTCATCGTGGTGTACGACCTGTTCTTTGTTCAGCAGGCGCACGCCGTTAAGGCCGAAAACAAGGACCGCCTGTAAGCGCTCGCTTCTCATAACCTCTGCAGCCAAGCAACTAAAAAGGGCCGATCGCGCATCTCCGCGGTCGGCCCTTTACGTTTGCCCAGATAAAACCTGCCAAAATAAACCTGTCCCTATTTGGTAGGTGTTAGCTGTGACGGTACTCGGCGATGATGAAGTCGATATCGGTCTGAAGGGTTTCCAGGTTTGCCAGGCGCTCTTTGTCGGCAGGGCGCGTGCGGTAGTAGTAGGGCGTCATCTGGAACACTGCCTCGATATCGGCCTGCGTCTGGAGGGTGATAGAAGCTGTCACCCGCTGCGTTCCGATTAACTCGAGCTCGGTGGTCTGCGGCAGCTTCTCGTCGTTAAGGTACGGCGTATCGTAGAGCACCTCCTTGAGCCCAAAGAGATGACGGGCACCCGGCACCACGGTGTAGAGAGAGCCCTCGGGTGCCAGCACGCGGGCAAACTCGCGCTCGTTAAAGGGGGCAAAGAGCTCGGTCACCATATCGAAGGCACCATCGGCCACGGGGATATCCTTCATGTTGGCCACGAAGTAGGTCGCATCGCCGCGCTTGGCGGCAAGGCGCACCATCTCTTTACCCAGGTCAAAGCCATAAGCATCCACGCCCGGTACCGCGCCCATGGCACTGGTGTAGTAGCCCTCGCCGCAGCAAATATCGAGCAGCGTCATGGGGCCATTCGCAGACGTTGCACGCCCAGACACCTGCTCGCGCACCAGCTCGACCATTGCGTCGCGCAACGGCGCATAGTATCCGCGGTTCAGAAAGTCACGACGGCTGCGCGCCTGCGACTTGGGATCGCCCATGGAGTCGCCGCTCTTGGACGAGCGCAGCAGATACAGATAGCCCTCGCGCGCACGGTCAAATCGATGTCCGCCCGCGCATGCAGCACCGCGCTCGTCGTCCACCAATGGCTTATGGCAAACGGGACACAACAACATGGCAACTCCTTAGCGCGAACAACACAACGCCCACCATTGTCGCACGCCTCCCCCGCCTCGTCATTGGGGACGTTCTTGTTCGACTAGTCATTTAAGAACGTCCCCAATGACTAGTCTGAAGGAGTGTCCCCAACTGCCGGCAGAAAAGGAACGTCCCTAAGTGCCGACTAGTCGATTAGGAGTATCATCGTCTGCGCAAATAAGCACGAAAGAGCATATTAGAGATTGAGAGCGTATGGCAGACACCGCATCTAAGCACATTGACATGACCACCGGCTCGCTGTGGCGCAATATTCCCCTGTTCGCCTTCCCCGTGGCCGCCACGAGCATCTTGGAGCAGCTATCGAACCTCATCGCCACGGTCATCATCGGTAACTTCTCAGGCGACCAGGGAACCCTCGCCATGGCGGCGGTCGGCTCCAATGTTCCGCTTACCAGTCTTATGCTCAACCTGTTTATCGGCATGTCGCTTGGCTCCAACGTGGTCATTGCCAACGCTATCGGCCGCAACGATCAGAACATGGTCAAACGCGCCGTCCATACCTCGATTTTAATGGCGCTCGTGGGCTTTGTCGTCATCGCCCTGGGCGAGATCTTTGCCGAGCCCATGCTCGCCGCGCTCAACGTTCCCGCTGAGACCATGCCGCTCGCCTCACTCTACCTACGCGTCTTTTTGCTGAGCATGCCCTCGATTTTGCTTTACAACTTTGAGGCCGCGATCTTCCGCTCCGTCGGCATCACCCGCATGCCGCTGCAGGCGCTTGCCGTGTCCACCGTCCTCAACATATGCCTGGACCTCGTCTTTGTCCCCGTACTCCACTGGGGTGTGGCGGGCGTCGCCATCGCCACCGCCATCGCCTACACCGTCAGCGCCGCGACGCTCTTTATCCGCCTGCTCAAGACCGACTCCGTCGTCCGCGTCACCCCACGCGACTTAGGCTTAGACCCCGTCGCCCTCAAGCGCATCGTCAAGATCGGCCTGCCCGCCGGCATCCAAAGCGCCGTCTTTGCCGTCGCCAACATCATCATCCAGTCTGCCATCAACAGCCTGGGCACCGAGGTCATGGCGGCTTCGAGCGCCGCCATGAGCCTGGAGTACGTGTGCTACAACCTGCTCAACAGCTTTAGCCAGGCTTGCACCACCTTTGTGGGACAAAATCACGGCGCCCGCCAGATCGACCGCTGCACCAAGACGCTCAAGGTCTGCCTGGTCGAAGGCGGTATCGTTGCACTCACCACGATCATCGTTATTGTCGGCCTGGGACGCGAGATCCTATCGCTGTTCAACAGCGATCCCAACATCGTCTCGATCGGCTATATCCGCGTGTGTTCGATCTTCCCGGCGTACGCCTTTAGCATGTTCTACGAAAACATGTCAGGCTACCTGCGCGGCTTTGGTATCTCGCTCACGCCCGCCCTCATCACCATGATCTGTGTCTGCGGCATCCGCTTCTATTGGGTGTTCTGCGTGTTCCCGCACTTCCGCAACTTTGCGAACATCATGATGGTCTACCCCATCAGCCTGGGCACCACGGCGTTCTTTATGGTCGTGGCGGTATTGCTCTGCCATCCGGCACACACCTACCGTCTGACGCAAGCCAAAGCGACAGCCCGCTAATCACCACACTCAACGCCACGCTAGTCATTAATTGACGATATGCGAGCTCATATAGTCGATAAAGCGCCTCGTGGCGATAGGCATGGTATCCCAGCTGCGCCAGGCTGCCACTACGTCGCGCGAGGGGGCATGCACGATGGGCCGCACATGAATATCGGCTTGCATGCCCTCTACAGTACGACGGTAGAGCATGCTCACGCCCAGGCCCTCCTCCACCATCGCCATGATGGTGTAGTCGTCGGTCACCTCACTCGTCACGTGCGGCGACAGCCCATGCGCCGCGAATGCATCGAGCACCAGGCTCTGTTCGCCCTCATCCAGCAGCACAAACGGTTCGGACGCCAGGTCGGCAAGCGTCACCTTTTCCTTTGCCGCCAGTGGATGGACGGCTGGCAACAGCGCCACCAGCTTGTCGTGATAGACCACGCGTTTCTCGAGCCCCTCGGTAAATCCACGCGCTGTAAAGCAAAAGTCGACCACGCCATCGTGTACCCACTGGGCGTTGCGCGTGTAATCGCCCTGCTTGAGGGTAAAGTGCACGCCCGGATGCAGGGCCCCAAAGTCGCGGATCACACGCGGTAACACAGTACGACTCACGTTGGTAAACGTCGCAATGCGAATGTCGGTCGACGAAAGCCCCAACAACTCCTGGCGCTTGCCCTCGAGCTCGGCCTCGGCCGTTACGATTTGGCGCAGATACGGCAGATACTGTTTGCCGTCGCGCGTAAGCGAGACGCCTTGCTTGCCGCGCTCGATAATCGTGGTGCCCAGCTCGCGCTCGAGCGCCTTGACGGCCTGGCTCACCGCGCTTTGCGTATAGCCCAGCTCGTCGGCCGCACGTTTCAGGCTGCCGCAATCGACCGCCATACAAACAATCTGATACCGCGATGCCATCGTGCCTCCACATCGATGTAGCTGTAAAACGTTTTGCCAGGGCTTTTTCTACCTACATTAGTATTTCTTAATCATACTGAAGATACATTCGCTTTACTACATCCATATCTGGGAGCAGAATCCTTTTTGCGAAACCGTTCTGTAACAAAAGGAGTCCCATGGATCGCAAAAAAGCAATCGCGCTCTCATTTTCCGTTCCCGTCGCATGGGGCTTTTCGTACCCCCTCATGAAGATCGGCATGGACAGCATGAACGCCACGAGCATCGTTGCGCTGCGCTGCATCATCGCCTTTGCAGCTTGCCTGGTGCTCTTCCACAAGCACGCGGTGCGCATCAACCGTGACCTGATGGTCCGCGCCGCCATCATCGGCGCCATCATGGCAACCGAGATCACCTGCATGTGCCTGGGCTCCAGCCTCACCTCCGCCTCCACCGCCGGCTTCTTGCAGAGCCTGACGGTCGTGATCGTGCCGTTTGCCAACGCGGCCCTGCTGCGTCGCGCTCCCGAGCGCAAGGTGCTCATCGGCACCGCCATCGTCACCTGCGGCATGCTTTTGCTCTCGGGCGCCGACTTTACCAGCCTAAACCCCGGCGCGATCATCATGCTGCTCTCGGCCTTTATCTATGCTGGCCACATTATCGTAGCCAAGCGCTTTGTCGAGGAAGTCGATCCGCTGGCCTTGGGCGTTTGGCAGCTGGGCTTCGGCGGCCTGTTCTCGGGTATCGCCGCGTTCACCTTTGGCGGCTTCACGCTTCCCAACACGCCGAACGAGATCGTCGTTGTCGTTGCGCTCGCACTCATCTGCTCTGCCTACGGCTTTATCACCCAGACACTCGTGCAGCCCCACGTACCTGCCGAGACCACCGGCTTCGCCTTCTCGCTCGAGCCAGTCTGCTCCGCCGTCTTCTCGTTCTTCCTGGTCGGCGAGGTCCTGAGCCCCATCGCCTTCTTTGGCGCCGCCCTCATCCTCACCGGCGTCATGGTGGCAACCGTCGAGCTTCCGCGCCTTCGCGCACTTGGACACGCTCGCATGGCAGGAGCGCCCGAGCATGTCTCGTAGGCCCCACTCCTCATGTAGCCGCGGCATAAAGGCAACCGGTGCGCCTTTACAATAGATGCAAACAGAGCATCTGACGTAAAGGAGCCCCATGGACGCCGCGACCCGCGACCGCAACATAGCAACTTGGTTGGGCGATGCGCCGCAGCCGGTACGTGACACTACGAACCAGCTACTCGAGCGCATCGCCCTTCTGCGTGCCGAGCAGACCATCTACCCAGCACAAGACGATATCCTCAATGCCCTCGCCTACACGCCGGCCGACCTGGTCAAGGTAGTCATCTTGGGCCAAGACCCCTATCACGGACCCAACCAGGCCATGGGACTGTCGTTCTCGGTGCCTGCGACGCAAACCAAGTTGCCGCCGAGCCTGCGCAACATCTATAAGGAACTCAAAGCCGATCTGGGTTGCCCCATTCCGGCCACGGGAGATCTAACGCCATGGGCACAACAGGGCGTCCTGCTCCTCAACACTACGCTCACCGTGCGCGAGCATGCCGCGAACTCGCACGTCAAGCTGGGCTGGAGCACCCTTACCGACTACGTTATCGAACGCTGCTGCCAGCTGCCCCAGCCGGTCGTCTTTTTGGCATGGGGCCGCTTTGCCCAGCAGATGGTCGAGGGCAAGCTCGCCGCGACCGGCGCGGGCAGGGAAAGCGGCAAGTTCTGCCTGGCCTCTACGCATCCCTCGCCGCTTTCGGCAAACCGTGCCACGGCAGAACTCCCCGCTTTTATGGGGTCGCGTCCCTTCTCGGCAGCCAATCGGCTACTCGAACAGCACGGCTCGACCCCCGTCAACTGGACTTGCCTCGGCTAAAAATCGATACATCAAAAACGCGCCCGACAGCTTTCCATCGGGCGCGTTTCCTATTCGGGCCAAATAAATTGTGTGCGGCCGGCCTCGCCGCCATCGATCAGCAGGCTCTGCCCGGTCATAAACCGGTTGGTCACGCCCGCAAAGTAGATCCACTCGGCGATCTCTTGGGCGGTGGCCCAGCGTTTAAGCGGCGTGAGCTCCATAATCTGGTTCCACAGGTATTCGTCTTCCATCACGCAACGGTTGAGCGGCGTGATAACGCCGCCCGGGTCCACACTGTTGGCGATGGCCTGCGGCGCCAGGCGGTTTGCAAGGTTTTTGGTGTAGGCGATAACGCCGCCCTTGCTGGCAGCATAGGCAGGAAACTCCGATCCCGTATGTCCGCTCGCCGACCCCACATTGACCACGGATTTGATAGCCGGCGCCGGCTTGGCGGCAAGCCCCTCTCCCACAAAGGCGTAGCGCTCGGTCACGTTGATGGTGCCACGCAGGTTGGCGGCAATGTCGTCGGCCGAATCCTGTACACCGGCAACGTTCACGATTACCTGAGGCTCAAGGTCGCCTGGAAACGAGTCCGGCTCGCATACATCAACGATCAGATGGCGGTAGCGCTCGTGTTCGACCGCCGCCGGCAGCAGATCAAAGCCCACGACCTCGTGACCCTCGTCCAAAAAGCGCTGCACGCACGCGGCTCCAATACCACCCGAAGCACCCGTGATCAAAACCCGCATGCTTGCTCCTTAGGCGGTTGCGTGGCGCTCGAGGTACTCGGCGCCCACATTCTCACGCTCCCAGCCACGCACAACCTTGTAGCCCACGGGGCTCAGGAAGACCTCGCACAGCAGCTCGGCAACAGCGCCGGTCAGCGAGCACATAAGGACCTGTACCCACGTCCAACCAAAGAACGTGTGGCTCACCACAATGGCAAAGACCAGGTTGTCGATAAACTGGCCAACACCCGTAGACACATAGGAGCGGAAGGCGAAGCTCGCAAAGTTATTCTTTTTGAGCATACGGCCGAGCGACTGGTTGAGCGTGGAGTTAACCACGGCAGAAACGAGCATTGCCAGCGAAGAGCCCAGCACCACGTACCAGGTGCCGCCGATGGTGGCGTTAAGGGCGGTGTTGACCTCGATCATACCCGTGTCGTAGTAGGCGCCCCACATGCCGGGCGTGAGCGAGCATGCCCAAAAGCACAGGCTCACGGCCAGGTTGACCAGCAGCGCGAGGATAGAGATTTTGATGGATGCCTTGGCGCCAAAGCGCTTGCAGATCATGTCCTGGCACAAAAACGAAACCCAGCTCACCACAAAGCCACAGTCGAGTGCCAGATACGGCAGGCTGATAAGCTCTTTGTTGGCCAGCAGGTTCATCATGATGACGCTCACGAAAAACAGCGAAACCGTTGCCGCGGGAATGCTCCGCAACAGGACCTTGTAGTCCTCCATGACCTTCTTGATCATTATGTACTCCTTTGGTTTTAGGTTTAACGAGCAGGATATCGGACCCGAACTGCTCGGACGCCCCGGTCTTGAGACGACGGTGGGTATGATAGCCGCTCACACGGCATCAGGCAAGCAAACGACGCGGCAGCCCCACAGGGCCACCGCGCCGATGCATTAAAAGGCTACGTTGCCAAACTCCGACAGGATAAGATCGGGGTTGTGATCGGTTGCCCAATCCACGTTCCACGGGCTCGTGAACAGCAGCAGCTTACCGCCGCGCATGTCCTCGACGCGCAGCGTGTCACGCGTGAGCGAAAGGCCCGGGATATCAATGGTATCGGGGTCGTTCTGAATCCAGCGGATGTCCGTATAGGGCAGCGGCTGGCGACGGACCTCAACACGATACTCGGCCTTGAGGCGGCGCTCGAGTACCTCAAACTGCAGCACACCGACCACGCCCACGATGACGCTCTCCATGCCGGCACCCAGCTCGCGGAAGATCTGGATGGCACCCTCCTGGGCAAGCTCCTCCATGCCCTTCACAAACTGCTTGCGCTTGAGCGTGTCGACCTGCGTAATGCGGGCGAACATCTCGGGGGCAAACGTCGGGATCTGCGGATACTGCACGTGGCGCTTGCCGGAGCACACGGTGTCGCCGATGCTAAAGATACCCGGGTCGAACAGGCCCACGATATCGCCCGCGTACGCCTCGTCCACGATGGCGCGGTCATCGGCCATCATCGACGTGCCCGTGGCAAGCTTGAGCTTGCGGTTGCCCTGCACGTGGAAGGCGTCCATGCCACGCTCGAACTTGCCCGAGCAAATGCGCACAAAGGCGATGCGGTCGCGGTGGTTCTTGTCCATATTGGCCTGGATCTTAAACACAAAGCCGCTAAAGTCATCGCGGCAGGGATCGACCGGTTCGCTGGTGAGCGTATCGGTATAGGCGCGCGGCGTCGGGGCCAGACGCAGGAACTCCTTGAGGAAGGGCTCCACGCCAAAGTTGGTGAGCGCCGAGCCAAAGAACGCCGGGCTCAGCTTGCCGCAGGCCACGGCATCCAAGTCGAGCTCGTCGCCGGCGCCATCGAGCAGCTCGATGTCGTCCATCAGGTTCTTATGGTTCTCTTCGCCAATAAGCTCGTCCATGGAAGGATCGCCCAGCTCGGCCTCGACCTCGGCGACCTTCTTGGTGGCGTTGGCGTGGCCGTCGCCCTCAAAGGCAATGACGCGACGGGTCTGACGGTCGAACACGCCGCGGAAGTTGCGGCCGCTGCCGATCGGCCAGTTCATGGGATACGTATTGATACCCAGGACGTTCTCGATCTCTTCCATGAGCTCAAACGGATCGCGAGCCTCGTGGTCGAGCTTGTTCACAAAGGTGAAGATGGGAATGTGGCGCAGCGTACAGACCTTAAAGAGCTTTTTGGTCTGGGCCTCGACGCCCTTGGCGCCGTCGATGACCATGACCGCGGCGTCGGCGGCCATAAGGGTACGGTATGTATCCTCCGAGAAGTCCTGGTGGCCGGGGGTATCGAGGATGTTGACGCAGGCGCCGTTATAGGTGAACTGCAGCACCGAGGAGGTGACGGAAATACCGCGCTCCTTCTCGATGTCCATCCAGTCCGAGACGGCATGCTTGGCCGAGCTCTTGCCCTTGACCGAACCGGCGGTCTGAATGCTGCCGGTATAGAGCAGCAGCTTCTCGGTAAGCGTGGTCTTACCGGCGTCCGGGTGGCTGATGATCGCGAATGTGCGGCGCGACGAGATTTCATCCGACAGGCTTGCCATGCGGATCCTTTCTTGCATTGAGTGCATTACGTCGATGTAACCGCACTATTGTAGCCGCGAAATCCCGCTCTAGGGCGCCTATCAGGACAAATTCATCAGTCAGAGCGTGAACGGCTAGTTATCGGAAGTATTCTGCAGCAGACTGTCTCAATCTGTAACAGCAGGCGACCCAAAACGGATCCAGGTGTTACAGATTGAGACAAACGAACTTGTCCGCCGGCACAATCTCAATCTGTAACACCTGACCGCCCAAATTGGGTCTAGCTGTTACAAATCGAGATAAACGGAAAGGCAGGCAGCCAATGTCTCGTTCTGTAACATCTAGCCGCGCAAATCGACTCTTACTGTTACAGATTGAGACAACCAGGTGGGGCCCGCCAGCAAAATCTCAATCTGTAACAGGTAGCCGTCCAAATCGGTTCCAGATGTTACAGATTGAGATGAATGAACGGGCGGACAATCCGTATTTAGCTCTTGCATAACTGTGCATAGTGTATATATACTGTGCTTACCGGTTATATACACGTGTAGCCCAACAGCTAAGGAGCCGCTGTGGACATCATCCTATCCAATTCGAGCGATAAGCCCATCTACGAACAGATATCCTCGCAGGTCAAAGCTCAAATCCTTTCGGGCACGCTCACTGCGGGAGCCAAACTCCCCAGCATCCGTGCGCTCGCGAGCGATCTTGGCGTGAGCGTCATCACCACCAAGCGCGCCTACGCCGACCTAGAGCAACTCGGGTTTATCTGCACCGTGCAGGGCAAGGGCTGCTTTGTCGCCGAGGGCAACCAGGAACTCTTGCGCGAAAACCAGCTCTGCCATATCGAAGAGCTACTTGCGAAAGCGGCGAGCCAAGCCGAAACCCTGGGCGTCACGCGCGACAAACTGCACGAGATGCTCGACCTGGTAGCCCCCGAAACCATGCAGTAGCCATCTGAAAGAAAGGCTATACCATGCAAAACCTTTTAGAACTCAAAGGCATCTCACGCCGTGTGAGCGACCGCTTTTCACTACGCGACGTCACGCTCGCTGTGGAGCCCGGCCAGATCGTTGGCTTTGTAGGCGCAAACGGCGCCGGCAAGACAACGACCATTCGCGCCGCGCTCGGGCTTATAAAGCTCGATGCCGGCGAGGTGCACCTGTTTGGGCAGCGCTGTGGCGCCGACGCGCCCGATGAATCGCAACGCCATCTACGCTCCCGCGTCGGTCTTGTCCTGGACACGTGCCCCTTCCCCTCCACGCTCAGGGTGGGCCAGATCGAGTCGCTCGTAGGCCCGACGTACCCCACATGGGACCGCGAAACGTTCGCCGGATTCATCAACCGATTTGGCCTCGATCCCAAGACAAAGGTCAAGGACCTCTCCCGCGGCATGGGCATGAAACTGCAGCTTGCCTGTGCACTCAGCCACAATGCCAAGCTGCTCGTTTTGGACGAAGCCACCGCGGGCCTCGATCCCATGGCACGCGAGGAGCTGCTCGATGAGCTGCTTGCCTTTGTCGCCGACGGCCAGCACAGCGTGCTGCTCTCGAGCCACATTACGTCCGACCTCGATCGTGCCGCCGACCGCATCATCTGCATCGATAACGGTTCGATTGTGTTTGATCTGCCGCGCGAGGACATTACCGACCGCGCCGGCATCGCCCACTGCACCCAAGCACAGGCCGCCGAGCTTATGGCTTGCGTCGAAGGTGCCCGTGCCGCCCACCACGCCTATAGCGTGGACGTGCTCGTGCCCAACCGTCGCGAAACGCTCGAGGCCTTCCCCGAGATTCCCTGCGATCGGGCAACCATTGACGACTATCTGCGCCTCATGCTGAAAGGGGCTTCGAAATGAAACGCGCCTTTATGTCCGAGCTCGCTATCGTTCGCACGCTCGTCCCGAGTATCGCGGGCGTCGGCCTGTTCATATTCGTCGTGCTGACCCTTGCCAACGCATCGGACGGCGATTCCGGCATGAGCGCTGGCGCCTGCGCGGTCAGTGCCATGTCACCCATCATGGTCATGAGCTCGCTGGCCGGCTTCGACAATCAAAACGGTTGGGAGCGCTATCGCGCAACGCTGTCTCTCTCGCGTAAAGACATCATCTGCGCACGCTACCTGAGCGTTATTGTCTTCTCCGCCCTCATGGCATGTGCAGCTACGCTTTTGAGCATCGCCTCCATCCCGCTCTTCAATGGCGCGGGCATTCCTTCGACGGGACAGACGGTCTTTGAAATCGCAATCGCCTCGGCAGCATCGATGCTCATCTCCCTCATGATGGTGTTTTTGGCACAGCCGCTGTTCTTTCGATTTGGACACATGGAGGCGCTGCGCCTATCCGTTGGCCTGTTTGCCATGCTCGGATGCCTTGCCATGGCCACGCTGAGCTCCTCCAACCCCATCAGCAACTGGCTCATGTCGATTGCCGGAGCGAATCCCGATCCCGCCGTTCTGGGCTGTCTGTGTGCAGGCATCGCCGCACTTACCCTCGCGCTATGTGCAATCAGCTGCGCAGTCAGCACCAAGGTCTATCGGGCACGCGACCTGTAATCGACAGCCAAAGGGCTTGGGCTGCACGCCACCTCATTTACTAGATAAGACGAAGCAACAACAACGCCGCCGCCCTTCGAAGCATGCCGTTTAGATCTTGGAAACCAAAGAGAAGTCGACAGCATATCGACAATTCGAGCCTTCACCAAATGGCTCCCCGGAACATAACCCCCGTCTCGCCGCGGCCATATCAAACCTTCATGGTGGGGCGGTATCCTCATGTCCATAAAACTCGCAGGATAAACCCATTATCCAAGGAGGCACCGCACCCGTGTCGTGGGTTGTCGCAGCATTTGCGTCAGCATTCTTTGCCGGCATCACATCCATCTTGGCCAAATGCGGCATCAAGCAGACCGACTCCGATGTCGCGACGGCCATTCGCACCTGCGTGGTGCTCGTTTTCGCCTGGGCAATGGCGGGCATTTCTGGATCCATTGGAACCATTGGCAGCATCGAACCCAGATCCTGGCTCTTTCTCGTCCTCTCGGGACTCGCTACCGGTGCTTCGTGGATCTGTTACTTTAAGGCGTTGAGCATCGGAAATGTCAATAAGGTCGTACCGGTCGACAAGATGAGCACCGTGCTCGCCGCGCTGGTCGCCATCGCGCTTTTTGACGAGACGAGCAACCTTGCGGTTAAGCTCGTGGGAACCGCTGCCATCACCCTCGGCACGTTTTTAATGATCGAGAAGAAGCAGTCCGCCGAACCCGAGCAGCAGCAAGACCGAACCTGGCTCGCTTACGCCCTCGGCGCCGCCGTGTTCGCGGCACTCACCTCCGTCCTCGCCAAGATCGGCATCGAAGGCGTCGAGTCAAACCTGGCCACGGCAATCCGCACCTGCGTGGTACTGGTTATGGCATGGGCAATCGTGGCAGCCAAGGGAAAACTGGAGCAGGTCGCACACGTTGACCGGCGCGAACTCACATTTCTCGCAACATCGGGCATCGCGACTGGAGCATCGTGGCTGCTCTATTACTATGCCATCGCTGCAGGCCAGGTGAGTGTCGTGGTGCAGATCGACAAACTATCGATTGTCGTATCGGTGCTATTTGCGCGCCTGGCATTCAACGAAAAACTCTCCCGCCGCAGCGCCATCGGTCTCGTCCTCATCGTACTGGGCACCGCCGCGCTTGCAATTTGGAAGTAGCGCCGATACCGAACGAAATCCAGTCCACCCGCAAATCCGTGACACAGCGCCCGCACCGGACTTGAGATGTTTGTACTGACCGCGCGCTGCCGTGCTACTTGCGCAGCGGCTTGGGCAGTGGAATGCCAGCGGCAATGGCTGCGGCGATGATCATGCAGACGATACCCTTGAGTGGGAAACACATAAGCAGCAGGCCCACGACCATGACCGGCTGACGCATAACGGCGCCCATCGTCGAGGCCGTGCAGACGGCGACGCAAAAGACCGGATCGGCGCCGGTAAGAATGGCAAAGCCGTAGCCCAGGCTTACGCCCGAGAAGATGACGGGGAAGAAATGGCCGCCGCGCCAGCCAAGGTTGATAAGGGCGGGCGTCAGCATGGCCTTGACCAGACCGGTCGCGATAAGCACGCCGGCGGGAATGGTGAGGTAGGTCTCCATAAGTACATCGGCCTGGGTCTCACCGGCAAACATGGTGTAGGGCAGGACCGTGCCGCAAATGGCGAGCGCTAGACCGGCCAGCATTGCCTTAACGACAGGGTGCTCCCCCATCGCGTGCGCTAGGGCCTCGCTCGCATGCTCAGAGACAAAGTACAGCCAACCGCATACGGTGCCGACCAACGCCAGCGGAATGAGCCAGACAAGTTCCAGGCTGCCCACCTCGGCGGACTCGAACCTGGGCATGCCCATGCCGCCGCCCATGAGCTGGCCGAGCAGCAGATAGGTGCCCAGACCGCCGGCAATCGCAATGCCGTAGACCATGGTCTTCTGTGCCTTGGGAAGCTTGATGGTGATCTCGTCGGACGCGGACTCATCGTCATTGGCACCCTGGCCGTCGGCGCTACCGGCAAGCGGCGCCACAAAGCCAAAGACGGGCGCGGTAAAGAGCGCCGTCAGCGCGGCCTGGGTGCCCAGCAGCGTGAGCTCCCTAAACTCGGCGCCAAAGCGGCGCATGCGGTCGCCGACCCAGCTGCACAGGCCCGCGATAACGCCGGTCAGGCCGGCTTCCGGTCCAATACTTCCGCCAAACAGCAGCGGCAGCAATGCCGCGAGCGAAAGCTTGCCCAGGTTGTCGTACGGGTAGCGCCCGTCTTGCTTAACCTTTGCCATCACCTGGTTGAGGTCGTCGGTCTTGGTGCCCGTAAGCTTTTCGTACAGACCGATTAACAGGCCGCCCAGCAGGCAGACGAAAAACGGGTACGGCAGAAAGCCAAACGGGCCGCTGGCAAGCTCGGGCGAAGTGACGCCCAGCGCGTGCGGAATCTCGGTCCATAGATAGTCGATACCGTGCTCCATCGCAAAAAAGAACAGCCAGACCGCGGCGCCTGCGAACGCACCGGTCACGGCAACGCTAACTAAAAACAGTGCTCGGTTTTTGGGCTTTGCAAGGCTATCCATCGGGTCCTCCCGCGGTCAAAATCGACAAGGATACGTTTTATTGTAGAGCGAGCGTTGCCCGAACGAGCCAACCGTCTGCGCTGCAAACGGCACCATTGGGAGTCATAGTGGGGCAGGCTCAAGACTTATCCGTTGATAATCGAGGCAATCTCGCGCAAATCGTCGGCAAAGTAGATTCCGTGCTGCCGCCTCGGGCTCGAAAGCCCTTTATCAATCATGTGCTCGAGCAGCGCCTTAAGATCGTTGTAGTAGCCCCCGAGGTTGTACAGGATGCACGGCGCACTCAAGTGCCCCAACGACACGGCGGACATGACCTCGGCAATCTCCTCGAGCGTGCCCGTACCGCCCGGAAAGGCGACGAACGCATCGCCGAGTTCGATCATCTTGGCCTTACGCTCGGCCATGTCGCTCGTCACGATAAGGTCATCGATACCGTCGTGCTGATACTCCGCCTCGATAAAAAAGCTCGGTTCAACACCCGTCACGTGTCCACCTGCCTCGAGCACGCTATCGGCGAGCGCGCCCATCAGTCCCGACTTGGACCCGCCGTATACCAGCGCGTGGCCGTTGGAGCCAATCCATGTGCCGAGCTGCCGCACCGCAGGCAGAAACGCCGGGTCGTTACCGACGCTGGCGCCCAGGTATACCGTAATATTCATATTTTTGTCCCCCTCATCGTGACGCGCGGCGCCCGTTCTAGCGTTGGCGTCGGCGATATTCGCGCACACGGCGCGATAGGTCGGCAAGCTCGTCACGATCGAGCTCTTCCAAATGCTCAAGATCGTCCATAAAGCGCGCCATGGTGTCCTTTTGGCGCATCTTGATGAGCGTATTGCAGTAGTTCACCGCCACGCCCGTGAGCATGGCGATGTAGAAGATGCTGATGACGCTCAAAACGACAGTGATAGCGCGGGCAACCGGCGTCTCGGCCGGGATATCGCCAAAGCCGATGGTCGATACGGTCTCAAAGCTAAACCAGAGGCCGTCGCCAAACGTAAGGGTCGTGGGCTCGGACAGCCAGACGGCCGTCGAGCACAGCAGATAGAAGACGAGAAACAGGCCCGTGATGCGTGCAAAGCCAGCCTGGCGCAACACGTCGGCAAGCGTCCTCAACTTGTTCATCGCGACCCCTTTTCCAGACGCCCAATCACATTCGCTCGGTATTGTCCCACGCCTCCCCCGCAAACGGAACTAGTCATTGGGGACGTTCTTAAACGACTAGTCAGTTAAGAACGTCCCCAATGACTACCTAACCGTTTAGCGGTGCGGCGGCTGAATGGGCAGGCTGAGCTGGTATCCTTATGCGAAACTGTCTCAACTCGATAGGATTTCATGTGAAACCTTCCGCCGTCCTTCGCTTGGCTCTATATCGCACCCTGGCCGTCGCGCTTGCCGCGCTCGCCATACTGAGCGCCGTCATGCCCGCCCCCGCCTTTGCCGCCGACTCCGACCAGCAGGTCAAGACGGTCCGCGTTGGCTGGCTCGTCAACAACAAAGGCTTCCAGGAAGGCATGCCGGGCGAGCGACTCTCGGGGTGGGGCTACGAGTACCTCCAGACCCTCTCGTATTACACAAAGGGCTGGCAATACGAATACGTTAGCGGCACCTTCTCCGAGCGTATGGACATGCTCGAAGCAGGCGAAATCGACCTCATGCCCAACATCTCGTATTCGGCAGAACGCGAGCAGAAGCTGCTCTTTTCCTCGAACCCCGAGGGCACCGAGCGCTACTACATCTACGCCAGGCCCGACCGCGACGATCTGGCCAAGGGTGACCCCCAGGCGCTCCAAGGCCTCACCATCGGCTGCAACTCTGGCGTTATGCAAACTATCGTCGGCCAGCAGTGGCTCGCCGACGAAGGCGTCACCTGCACCTATAAAGAAATCGACACCGGCAGCGCCCTCTTTGAGGCGCTTGCAGACGGCGAGGTCGACGCCGTCATCATGAACGATACCATTTCGTCGCCCGATGCGTCACCCATGTTCTACGTAGGCTCGAGCGACTACTATTTTGCCGTTCCCAAAAGCCGCCCCGATCTGATGAACGACATCAACGCCGCCATGACGACCATCGCCCGCGATAACCCGCGCTATAACGAGGAAGTCAAATCGAGTTACTCGACCCAAAACAGTGGCTCGTCATCGCTCACCGGCCCCGAGACCACCTGGATCAAAGCAAACGGCAATACCATCACGCTCGGCTATCTTAAAAACCAACTTCCCTACTGCACGCAAAATGACGACGGCGAGATGGAAGGATCGCTCGCCTCGCTTGCAACGACGTTGCACGACAAGTTTGGTATTACGGTCAAAACAATCGCACTCTCGAACAACAGGCAAATGATCAAAGCCCTTTCCAACGGAACCATCGATGTCGCCCTGCCATTGTTTCGCGACTACTGGCTCGCCGAGCAGACAGGAGTCATCCAGTCAAACTCGATGGGAACGGTTTCGCTGACCGCCATTCACAGTGGCAAAAACCTGAACAGCGACCTTAAGAACATCGCTTGTACAAAGAGCACAATCGTTAACCGTTTTGAGCTCGAGAGTCTCTTCCCGAACGCAACAGTAACCGAGTACTCGAATGACGGCGAGGTGCTCAAAGCCCTCAATGAGGGGAAGGCACGTTGCATCATTGTCCCCAGCACGCGCCTGGAAACTCTCCGCGACACCTACGACATCGAGGATTTCGAAACACAGGAACTCACCAACACGGCGCAGCTATCGTGTTTAATTTCGCGCGGCAAGCCCGAGCTGCTGGGAATCATCAATAAGGGCATCGTCAATGCAGGTGAATCGCTCTCTGCAAACAGCTATTTCCCCACATCGTACTCGGCGCAAGAATCGGACACGTTCCAGTTTTTCTATCGTAACCGCACCGCCATTGCGACTGTTATCATCTGCATCTTGCTCACCAGCATCGCCATCCTTGTCTGGTCGCTTTACCGCGCACAGGAGGAACGGCAGAAAGCTGACGCCGCCAACGCCGCCAAAACCGCTTTCCTCACGCGCATGAGCCACGACATCCGCACGCCGCTCAACGGCATCCTGGGCCTTATCGAAATTGAGGAATTGAGAGAAGGCGACATGCAGGTCGCCCGCGAAAGCCGCGCCAAGGCGCGCGTTGCCGCCAATCACCTGCTGTCACTGATTAACGACATCCTCGAGATGGGCAGGATCGAGGAGTGCAAAGTGACGCTCGAGCACGAATCATTCAACCTTAAAGAGCTGTGCGACAATGCGCTCGTACTGTGCAAGCTCCGCGCATCGGACCGCGGCATAACCATGCTCGACACCAGCGAGCCCTACGCTGTCGACCAATATATGATCGGCAGCCCCACCCATATTCGGCAGATCCTTGTCAACCTGCTCGACAACAGCATCAAGTACAACAAGCACGGAGGCACCGTCACGTTCTCATCGACCATCAAACCGGTCGACGACGAGCACGCCGTGTTTTGCTTTAGCGTCTCGGATACCGGCATTGGTATGACGCCCGAGTTTTTGACGCACATTTACGAGCCGTTTGCCCAGGAAGGCGACGATGCGCGCAGCAAGTTCCAAGGAACCGGCATTGGCATGTCTATCGTCAAATCGCTCATCGATATGATGGGCGGCACGATTGAGATTTCGAGTGAGGTTGGCGCGGGAAGCACGTTCAACGTCCAGATACCGCTCGATATCGACAAGAACCCTCAGGCAAAAGAACGTGCGTCCAAGCAGACATACAGTTGCTCGCTTGCCGGCATGAACGTCCTTTTGGCAGAAGACAACGAGCTCAATGCCGAAATTGCCCAGGCTCTACTCGAAAGCGAAGGCATCGTCGTAACGCGCGCCGCCGACGGCAACAAAGCAGTCGACCTATACGTTAGTCGTCCCGCCGGCAGCTTCGATGCGATCCTGATGGACATCATGATGCCGGGCATGGATGGCTACGAGGCAACCCGCGCGATTCGCCTGAGCGAAAAGGCCGATGCAGCCGACATCCCCATCATCGCGCTCACTGCCAACGCCTTCAACGAGGACGCCAAAGCGGCACACGATGCCGGTATGAACGCCCATCTGCCCAAACCGCTCGACTTTAACAAGCTCAAAAACATACTCGCCCGCATCAAGAAAAACGGAACTGTTTCGCTATAGTTTGCGTTTAACCACCATGCACAGCCAGAAAGGAAGCCAACGATGTTTAGGCCCTTACGTCGAAAGAAACGCGCCATCACTGACGAGGAAGCGCGCGAGTTGCTCGCCACCTGTAAGCGCGGCGTCTTTGCCGTCAACGGCGATGATGGCTACCCCTATGCCATTCCCGTCAACTACTTCTTTGACGCCGAGCACGACAAGATTTATTTCCATGGCGCCAAGGCTGGCCACAAGGTCGATTCACTCAAGCGTGACGACAAAGTCTGCTTTACCGTGTACGGCAACGAGTGGTACAAGGACGACGACTGGGCTCCCTACGTTATGAGTACCGTGGTCTTTGGCCGTTGCCGCCTGGTAGATGAAGCGCCTGCGTTTATCGAGGACAAAGTCCGCCAGCTCGCGCTTAAGTACTACCCCTCTGCCGAAGAAGTCGAGGAAGAAATCGCCAAAGACATCAAGGGCGTCCAACTCTACGAGATTTCAATTGAGCATCTTTGCGGCAAGCAGATTCAGGAAAAGTAGCGAATGCGAAAAACGCGCTCGCTACCCTCTGCGCCCCATGCGCCCACGCATTTTGACGGCGTGGGCGCATGGGGCAGCACTCGAATCGAGCGCCCCCCTATACCCCAAAAACGTAGCGGTCCAGGCGCTCACACGCCTCCTTTACCCGCGAAAGGGGCAGTGCCAGATTCACGCGAATGTGGCAGGGCCCGTGGAACGGGCGGCCGTCCTGATACCCCACGCCCACACGAGCGCCCTCGTCGAGCAGCCACTGAATATCGCGGCCATGCTCGCGGCACCACTCGGTGCAGTCCAGAAACACCATGTAGGTGCCCTGCGGACGCGAATAGGACACGCCCGCAAAATGCTTGTCCACGTAATTGCAGAAGTAGTCGACGTTGCCCTCGATGACCTCATTGAGCTCATCAACCCACTCGTAGCCTTGCGGCTGGTAGGCACCGATAAGCGCGTGCATCGAAAGGACATTCATCTCGTTGTAGTGGGTCTTATTGGACACGGCGCACACGCGGTCGCGCAGCGTCTCGTTATAGATGATGTGGTAGCTGCCGACCAGGCCCGCCAGGTTAAACGTCTTGCTGGGCGCGTAGAGGGCGACCGTGCGCATGCGGGCATCCTCGCTCACCGACTGCGTCGGGATATGCTTGTGCCCCGGCAGGATGATATCGGACCAAATCTCGTCCGAGATCACCACGCAATCGTGCTGGCAATAGACGTCCATGGCGCGCTCAATCTCGTCGCGCTCCCATACGCGGCCGCAGGGATTGTGCGGCGAGCAGAACACCGCGGCATGGATGTGGTTTTGAGCGAGCTTGCGCTCCATGTCCTCAAAGTCCATGCGCCACACGCCCTGATCATCGAGCTTAAGCGGGCTATGGACAATACGATAGCCCGCGGCCTCAATGGACTTGGTAAAGCCGATGTAGGTGGGGCTGTGGACCAGCACCGCATCGCCCGGCTGGACATACGCGCGCAGCGTCGACACGACACCGCCCAGCACGCCGTTTTCGTAACCGATATGTTCAGGGCGCAGGCCCTCGACGCCATTGCGGCGGCTCTGCCATTCGATGATGCGGTCGAAATACTCGGAGCGCGGATTGAAATAGCCAAACATGGGGTGCTGGGCACGCTGAATGATGTGTTCCTGGACCGTGGGCACCGTGGCGAAGTTCATGTCCGCCACCCACATGGGAATGCGATCGAAGCCCTCGTCGGGTGCGTTTGGAGCCATGCCGGGGATCTCACCCCAAGAATCAACGGCGATGGAGTCCATGCCGTGGCGGTCGATAAGCGAGCTAAAGTCGTATTTCATGCTGAGCTCCCGTGCAAAGTGATTGTTTTGGTAGGCGTTATTGTCCACCAGCGTGGGCGGTTTTGGCGCGGAGTTTGGCGCTTAATTTGACGGGTGCGGACGAATGGCTGGTTAGTCTTGCGCGTCGTTGACGGCGACTACGGTTAGCTGGGTTTCGTCGACCGTAAACGATATGTCGAGCCCGGCGTAGGCCAGATGATAGACGCGGTTTGGCTCGTGTTTGCTGCCCGCGCGGCGCGGATCTTGGCGTAGAACCTCGACCAAGCCAGAAATCTTTGCGGGCGGGACCATATCCTGCAGAGCTTGCGGAAACTCAACATCGAGCTCTTGCCACGGAGCATCCTCAATCCAGCCGCCGGTCGCATCCGAGTGGCAATCCGCAAACGGGATGTAGGGCTTAATGTCGTAGATGGGCGTGCCGTCACGCAGGTCGGCCCCCAGCACATGGATGATGGGGCCATCGTCGGTGAACTCGACACGATCGAGCTTGACGCAGGTGAGACCGATGGGATTAGGGCGAAACGGGCTGCGCGTGGCAAAGACGCCCACACGCTCGGCTCCACCCAGGCGCGGCGGACGCACGGTCTTCGACCATTTTGCGTTGGTGCCGGACCTGTCCTGCGACTTGGCATCGGCAACTATGTCCTTAGCCGTGCCGCCGGGCGTTCCGTTTTCGAAGCGCCACAGTAGCCACAGGTGAGAGAATGAGTCCAGACCCTCAACCGCTGCATTGGAGGCAAATTCCGGCTCAAAAACGATGCGTCCCTGCAGATGAGGCGCCAAAAAGCTGTTGCGCGGAATGCCGAACTTCTGCGGCAGGTCGGTATGTATGTGTGCAATAGGTTCCATGCCGGTCATTGTACGGCATGAAGGCGTGGGACGTTGCGCGCAATTCTTCGCCGCGGTCCCCCGTCATGCAACCAACGGTTGCTTGGAAGGGCGCCTGCCGCCGCGTATGCTTAAGCCATCAACCAGCAGAAAGGAGCCGCTATGGCCTTTGCAGAAAAGCTCATTGCCATCCGTCGCGCCCATCACCTTACCCAAGAGCAGCTCGCCGCCAAACTCTTCGTCACACGCCAAGCCGTCAGCCGCTGGGAGCGCGACGAGGTCACCCCGGGCATCGACATGATGAAGCTCATTGCCGCCGTAACCGGAGAGCCGTTGTCCCACCTGCTCGAAATGCCCGAGCATTATTGCCAGAGCTGCGGCATGATACTCACGCCCGACGACTGCGGCACCGATGCCACGGGTGCCACGACCGACCATTACTGCAAATGGTGCTACGACCACGGCAAGTACACCTACGACACCACCATGGAGGCGATGATCGAGGATTGCGCCCCGCGGCTGGCGCAAAACACCGGCATGTCGCTCGACGAAGCCGTCTCGCTCATGGGCGCCGTCCTGCCGCAACTGGAGCGCTGGCGCACCGTGCAGGAAAACGAGGAGCGCTACGGTGCCGAGGCGCGGGCGCGCTATGGCGATGAGGCTATCGATGCGGCAAACGAGGCGCTGCTGGACATGGATCCTCAGACATGGAACGACATGAAGGAACTTGAACGCGCTATTCTGGGTCAACTCTCGATTGCCATGGGCATTGGCGACCCAGAGAGCAACGAGGCCCACAAACTTGTCGCAATGCACCGTCGATGGATTGCCCTTAACTGGGGACACGAGCCCCAAGACGAAGCATACCTGGGCCTCGCCCACGGCTATCTTGCCGATCAGCGCTTTGTTGACTACTACGACAAGCCCTGCGGCACCGGAGCCACGGCGTTTCTGGTCCAGGCCATCGAGTCGTCGTTGACGCGCGCATAGACCGCGGCTGCTTTGGGTATTTCAATCAAAACTTCAACCGATTGGAGACCTATGGCTACTGATCATGAGCTCGTGCTCTACGTTATGACTGGCTGCCCGTATTGTATAAAGGTCAAGCGCTTTTTGGCCGATAACGGCGTGACCATTCCCGAGCGCAATATCTCGACCGACCCCGAAGCCGAGCAGACGCTCATCGCCGTCGGCGGAAAACGCCAGGTTCCCTGCCTGTTCATCGACGGCAAGCCACTCTACGAATCGAGTGACATCATCGCATGGGTACAGGAGAACCTGCTCTAGTACGCGCATCCCGTCCGTCCAAGACCCCACCCCATACGGCCTAAACATGTACACCAGCATCCAAAGTCGACATTTTTCGACATCTTTGGATGCTGGTGTACAGCTTTTGCGGGTAGTCATGGACGCTCTTAACCGGCTAATTGTTTGAGGCGACCTTTGGATTATGGCTGTTTGACGCCTCTGGAAAGGGTTTCCGAGAGGGCTGTGGTCAAAAAAGGGCAAATATGAGTACTGCTACCTGTTTAGTAGCAGCGATTTTGATCACTTCAGGAGCTATTCAACGTTCCATACGTCCGTAGACGACGCTATTTCTCCTCATATGTTCAATAAAAGTAGCTCCTAATGGGAACAAATCTCATCAGGAGTTACTATTTATAGCAAAATAAATGCAACTATAATGGCAACAGTACTCATATTTGCCCTTTTTTGACCACGACCCTCCAGAATAGCCGCTGAGGACGACACTAAATGACAAAATCCGGCACTTGGACGTTCTTATATGATTAGCCATTGAAGGACACCTAACGACTACTCCCATTCGCGACACACTGTGTCGCGAATTAAGCTGGTCCCATTATCGAAGACCAGTGAGAGCTCCTGCCCAGAATCTCGATAGCTTAATAAAGCGCTCCCCTCCGGAAGTTCAATGAGCATCCAAATTCCAGGCTGAAAAGCAAAGGAGTATCGAAGCCGTCAATGCTCATTTTCTATCGAACACGCGGGTCAAAACAAGCTAATTAGCCTGATAAACTGTTTGTTTTTTTGTCTGCAAGACTGTATACAAAAAGATTATCCGTTGACCTGTGCTCGACATTATGCCGATCGATAGGAGACGCTATGGACGCTAAGCAGCTCGAAAAAATGATGGGGTTTGCCCCCGGAGAGTTGGAGAAAGCCGCAGAGGCATACGAAAAAGATGAATGGCCGAAGGGTCGCACCATCAAGCTGGGAAGGCCGTCGATCTCCGATGAGCCAAGCGTTGTTTTATCGGCACGTGTGGGCGAATCGGTCCTTGAAGCCTTTGACGCAAAAGCAAAGCGCCATGGGCAAACACGCACGGAGCGACTCAGGGAGCTCATCACGCTCGATGCAATGATTGCCTAAACTCAACTCCCCCGCCGACCCAAACATATACGCCAGCATCCAAAGTCGACATCTTTCGACATCTTTGGATGCTGGTGTACAGTTTTTGCGGGTAGTCATCGGGGACGTTCTTAAATGACTAGTCGCTAAAGAACGTCCCCGATGTCTAACTAGCCGCGGAAGCGAGCTATGGGTGCGAGTGGCTGCTCGCGAAAGACCCGCTCGACGGCGGCGCGGTATTCGTCGACCTTTTTGGTCTTACGTACGAGCTTGTGAACGGTAGCGGGGTCGACGAAAGCGCACTTGGCGTAGAACCACCACTCCTTCATACGAAAGACCGCGTTACCGCCAATCTCTTCTGCATAGGCCGCAAACAGCGTGTCGTGGAAACGCTGCAGTTCGGCTGCCGTGGCAGCAGGGCCGCCCTTGACCATGCGAGCGAGAGCGGGATTCGCAAGCAAGCCACGCCCCAGCATCACATGGCGTGTCCCGGGATAGGCCTCCACCAGCGCATCCATATCCTCAAGATCAAAAATATCGCCGTTGTATGCCACCGGAAACGGCGCACGTTCCAGCGTCTCGCCATAGAACTCTTTGCGCGGTGAGCCTGTATAACGGTCCTTCTGTACGCGCGGATGCACGATCAGCTCTGTTAGCGGCATGCGGCAATACAGATCGAGCACGCGCTCATACTCGTCGTCGTCCTCGAGCCCCAGCCTAGTTTTGACCGATACCGGCAACGGCGACCGCTCGCACACATCGCTTAAGAACGCCTCGAGCTCGTCGAGATTGCGCAAGAAACCCGAGCCCTTGCCCTTGGCGACAACCGTTCCCGAAGGGCAACCCAAGTTGAGATTGACCTCGCGGTAGCCCATGTCAGCGAGCACCTGTGCCGCCCACACAAACTCGTCCGCGTTCTTGGACATCAGCTGAGGCACCACGTTGAGCCCCTGGTTATTGGCAGGATCGATCTCCTTAAACGCCTTGCCGCCAAAGCGGTTTCCCACCCGCGGCGGCGGCAAAAATGGCGTGTAATAGCAATCGAGCGCACCGAAGCACTCCGCATGCACGCGACGGAACACATGCCCGGTAATCCCCTCCATGGGGGCCAGCGAAAGGATCATCTACTCTTCTCTCATATCAACACAACAAAGGGGCCGTCCCTTTGTCACATGCATTATGCCTTGCGCTTCAGGCGATTCACAAGGAAGAGGTAGCTACTGAACGATGACCACCCTCCAGCCGCACCCCATACAACGAGGTCTAATACTTTTCCCGAGAAGTGAACGAGTGAAAACGGGCCCCGAAGCATCTGCACTTTCGAGATGCAATTTCCTGCGGTTTTGCCAGCCAAATCCTGCGGGTTTGACGTCTAAAAATGTCGATGCTTCGGAGGCCCAAGTATGGCCGTTCACTTCTCGGAAAAGTATTAGACCTCGATTTACATGCCACTCAATGTGACAAAGTGGCTGCTCCTTTGTCACATTCGATGAAAAAGGGCACCGATGTTAGTCGATGCCCCAAAGCGGCTGCAGGTTAAGCCCTACAGCGTATGTCTAAGACGAATCGAACTATTCGTCCCAGGAGAGGTTCTTACCAGTCTTTTTTGCCAGCAGCAAGAACAGGCCGATAATAACGTTGCATGCGATGCAGAAGATGAAGACGCCCTGGAAGGAGCCGACAAGCTCATAGACCTTCATCATAACGGGCATGCCAAAGGCGCCGACGATATAGCCCACGGAGCAGATCAGCGCGAAGATGCGACCGAAATCGCGGGAGCCAAAGACATCCATAACCAAAACGGTCAGGGCAGTGCCAGCGATGACGTACATTACGTCGTTCACGCCTGCTGCGAGGATGCTGAGCGTCGAGTTGCCGCTGCTCATCATGAGCATGACAAAGGAGAGGATGGAGACAGCGAGCCAGCCCAGAATGGCCTTCGTGCTGCCGAACCTATCGCAAGTGGTGCCGACGATCGGATTGAGGAACAGATCGAAGAGCGATGCAGCGGATACCATGAAGCCGCCCACCATGGGGCTAAAACCAACCTCGGAAGCATACGTCGGGAAGAGCTGGTTCATGCAGCAAGTGAGCTGAACGAGACAGAGGAAGCCGATGCAGAAGAAGAAGGCAGGCGACTTAATGGCGCGCGCATAGCTAACGCCACGCGTGCTATCCTCGGTCGTCTCCTCGGTCTCGGTGACCGTCTCGCCCTCGACGTAGCCATAGGGCAGCATGCCCTTGTCCTGAGGCTTGTAGCGGATGATCAGAATGGAAGCTGGGAGAATGAGCACTGCGGAAACACCGGCGAGCACCAGATAACCAGTTCTCCAGCCAGCGGCCTCGATGACAGAGGTGATGACGGGACTCATGATGAGCATGTAAATCGAGTTCACTGCCCAAGCGAGACCGATTGCCAGGCCACCAGATTTTTTGAACCACTGGTCAATAACGTCGGACATAGCGACGCCGGTGGTGAAGGCGAAGCAAACGCCAATCAGGGCGCCAGCGGCGATGAACATCCAGACTTCGGTGTAGAAGGCCATGCCTGCGCCGGCAGCGAGCAAAATAAGCTCGACAACGGGGAGCCAAACCTTGCCAACGACCTTGGGAATGAGTTTTCCGACAAACGGAAGAGCTGCCGCAAGACCAATGAGCGTTGCGGTGAAGTAATACGAGAAGATGGAATAGTCAAACCCGAACTCCTCGCACACGGGTGCGACGAAGGAGCCCGCGATGACGCTATAGGATCCGGTCGTGCCGGCAGACATAAGGCCGAGCGCGATTACGAGAACCCATGCGTAAACCTTGCTGCTCTTTAACTTTGCATTTTCCATTGACGCAGCTCCTAGAGACCCAGAAGGGCACACATAACGGCCTTGATGGTGTGCTGACGGTTCTCTGCCTCACGGAAGATGACCGAAGCGTTGGCCTCAAAGCACTCGTCGGCAATCTCGAAACCCTCGGTGATGATCTCGCGATGAAGGTCGTTCTTGCACTGGTCGAGGAGCATCTTGCCAACACGGTGATCCGCGTTGTGGACAGAGGGAAGCTCATGCATGCAGAAGATGTCGGGATTGTTGGTGCGCTTGCACAGCTCGCTGGTGACGCGATAGGGGTACAGAGACTCGGCATCGCCCAACCAGGAGTTGTAGTCGTCGGGATCCAGAACCTCTTCTCCGCACTCGGGGTTGATGTAGCGCCACTCCTCGGTAACGATAACGTCAACGCCATCCAGGGCATCGAGGTCAGAGGTGATGGTAAAGGTCCTATTGGGAGCGTACTTGGCGTAGCAGGCCTCCACCTCTTCGATCATTTCCTTGCACATCTGATGACGGAGGTCGTCGGGGCCGATGGCGAGGAAGTCCATGTCGAGCATAGCGCACAGACGGCCATACCACACTGGGGCGCCGGCGCAGTTGCCAACGAAAGCCATCTTCTTGCCGCGGCTCGTACGCAGACCGCCCCATTGCTCTTCCATCGTAAGAGCGTCAGCGAGCATCTGAGTCGGGTGATCGCCGAGAGTAAGGGCATTGATGACCGGGATGTCAACCAGGTCAGCGACGTCATAGAGGAACTGCTCGTCCTTCTGTGCGCGGTAGACGATGAGATCGTACATGCCGTTAAAGACGCGCATGGCATCCTTGACGGTCTCGCAGTCACCCATGTGGGAGTTGGTCAGATAAGTGAAGCCCATGCCCAAATCATTGCAGGAGGTCTCGAATGCGCAACGAGTACGGGTCGAGCCCCACTCAAAGTTGGCGAGGACGTTTTTGCCGGGGAAGTAGCGCTGGTCGACACCAGACTTCTTCTGAGCCTTAAGGTTCCAGGCAAGATCGATGAGATAGCGGAAATCCTCGGAGGAGAGATCATGGATGTTGATGTAGTCGCGACCGCGGAGGCTGTTGTTCATGCCTATTTCCTTTCGAATTATTATCAAAAATATTGTTGAATGTGTCCCCGAGGAAAACACGGATATCCCTCGGGGAGCGGTACATGTGGCGCCTAAGCCAAAGAGCGCAGGCTCTAAGGCTCACTAACGACTGGCCGCCACGTCCTTAGTCCAGCAGTGCACGCCGCCGCCGGACAGGTTAAGCGCGAGGGAATCAATCATGATGACTTTGCGATCGGGGAAGCAGCTCTCAAGAACTGCCTTGGCCTGCTCATCCTTCTCTTTCACGACCTCGCTCATGCCCTCGTGGTAATAACGCTGGCCAAGAACGACGCCGTTGCAAATCAGGAAGTTGCAGTAGCTCGCTGCGGCGTAGAAGTGGACGGGGCCCTCGGGCCAGGGGGTGCCATCCATAAACTTGCCGCCCATTTCGTCGATGAAGCCCTTATAGAGCTCGTAATCTTCATCGCCAGGGGCGATAACGACTTCAATAGGCTCGGCGGTGGGCATACGAACGATCTCGAAGGGCTTGCCCTCCCAGTCCGTTTCGTTGCTCAGGATCTCGTAGGCTGCCTCAATGCGGCGACGAGACTCTGCTCCAGCCTTGCTCGAGGCTGCCTCTTCATCGGACACCTCGGCAAGAAGAATCTTGTTCGGAGTGATAAAGCGACACATCTCATCAATGTGAGCTGCAAAGCTCATGCCAAAGACGGGAGTTCCGTCTTCCTTCTCGTCGAGGATGCCCAGTCGATAGTCGTCGTCCTCGAGCATAGGCTGCGGAAGCCAGATAACCTTGTTGAGGTTGTAGATGCGCTTATACTCGGCCTCTACTTCCTCTTTCGTGAACTCGGGATTACGCTTGCGGCATTCCGTGTCCTCGATGGCGATCAGAGTGCCGTGACCGTCAAACTCGCGGTCGCCGCCCTCCGAAACCATTTCGGAATTGACGATATCGAAGCAACCGAGCGCAACCGCCATGTGAACGGCTGCCTTACGTGCGGACTGGCACTCCGGGGAGTTCTTGTCCCACACGCCGTAATAGGTCCAAGCGGGGTTGACCATATAAGAATGGCCCTTGTCGTCGACCATGATGCTGGGACCGTTGTCGCGGACATAGAAGTTGGAGTCTTCGAACTGCGTGATCTCGATGCGATCGAGATCAACCCCCTCCTCCTTCAGGCGCGAGCAAGCCTCCTCATAGGAGCCGGGGGTGCCGCAATTGAGGTTGACCGTAACGTCGCCATACTCGAGCAGAGCCTTGATCACGTCAACGCAGGGCTGGCGGTTATCGTAGCCCTCTGCACGGATGTAATCGGGAAGCCATGTCACATAGACGTTGGAGCGCTTCTCGAACTCGCCCGGCATACGATAGTTCTCGTACATGGTTGGTCCTTCCGTCGGGTTTCCCGCGATGCTGTCCGGCCGCGACAATAGCGGGGTTTCACCTGCTATAGTACTACTATACCTACCGTTCGGTAGATAATTTTGAATAATTACCGCTCGCCTACTGATACATACCGTTCGCCGTATATAGTGGTCATGTTTGGACACGAATTGATGTTCCGTTGCCATCCTTAATAATGTTGGTAGTGCGGAAGTGATTTGCAATGGAGAAATGCAGCGTGAGCACAAGAAAAAAAATATTGGACGCAATGTACGATCTTGTGGCAGAAGTCGGTTATGACAAAGCGTCTATCGGAAAGATTTGCGACTTTGTCGGTATATCCAAGCCGTCGGTGTACTACTACTTTCCCTCAAAAGAGGAGATTTTCACTACGCTCTTGGACAGCATGTTTCCGACCATTGACTATCAGCGCGACTACTCGCTAATAGTCGATAGGGACGGGTTCAAGGCCGCGCTTATCGAGCTCGGCAATTCAGTTATAGGTGGCTATCGAAGCGATGAAAAGCGCCGGCGCGTGCTGGCCGAGGTTAGCGTTCAAGCAAATCGAATTCCTGCAGTTCAGGAACGTCAAGCGACGGCGACCAAACGAACCATGGATGCGCTTAAAGACATCCTTCTTCATGGTGTAGAGATTGGCGCGTTTTCCGATAGCGCCGACGTAATGCTCTACGTACAAATTCTTTATACCGTTCTGGAGGGAGCAAGCAATACGGTCGCTCAAGGTGAGGATATTGATGAGAAAGCGGTTTGGGCGGGAATAGTCGAGCTTATGTTCAAATAAACCAGCCAAGCTGAAGCGCATGTTGGCACCCATGGTGCCTGCGGGCAACCTTTAAAACGAAAACAGGGGTCGACTCCAGTCTGGCTTGGAGTCGACCCCTGTTGCATGGCAATCTATGCCGATGCAAATCGGCGCTTATTACTTTTCAGCAGCCTTATTGAGAAAGCCGGAAACGATAGCAAACGCAGCAATCATAAGGTTGCAGGCAATGCAGAAGATAAATACTCCCTGGAATGACCCTGCCATGCCGTAAACCTTCATCATGACCGGCATTCCAAAAGCACCGACGACATAGCCCGCTGAGCAAACGATCGAATAGATCCTTCCAAAATCGCGTGATCCAAAGAGCGAGAGGAGAAGCATCGGCATTGCGGTTCCAACGATGGCGAACATGACATCGTTTACACCAGCTGCAATGATGGAAACGGTCTCATTGCTTCCGCCAATGATAAGAAGCAGGAATGAAAGAATGCTGACACCTGTCCATGCGACCGTTGCTTTAATAGCGCCAAGCTTGTCGCATGTTTTGCCCACGAAGGGATTTAGGAAGATATCGGAGAGTGAAGCTGCCGAGACCATTAAGCTTCCTACGATAGGATTGAAACCGACCTCGCTTGCATAGGTTGGAAACAGCTGGTTCATGCAGCAGGTGAGCTGCGCCACGCAAAGCAAGAGGACACAGAGAATAAAAGACGGCGTTTTCGCGGCATCGCGGAGTGCCATGCCCGAAAGGACATCTTCCTGCTCATCGGCGCTGCAGCTCTCATGGGTTTCGGAGGCGGTCTCTCCGTACGGAAGCATATTGCGATCAGAGGGGTTAAGGCGAATGATAAATGCGCTTGCAGGCAAAATCATAGCTGCAGAAACGGCCGCAAGCACGATGTATCCCGTACGCCAGCCTTGCTGCTCGATGACCAGTGTAATGACAGGACTCAATAACAGCGTGCAGAGAGAATTAACGCCCCAAGCGAGGCCGATGGCGAGACCGGACGATTTGCTGAACCATTGGTCAATGACATCGGACATGCAGACGCCCGTTGTAAACGAAAAGCAGATGCCGATCACTGCGGCGGAGACGGTGAACATCCAGACCTCGGTGTAGAACGCCATTGCGGCGCCGGCGGCAATAAGGACGAGTTCAATGCAAATATGCCATGGTTTGCCGATTACTTTTGGAATGAAGCGACTCAAAAGCGGAAGCCCAAGCGCAAGGCCAAGAAGAATCGCGGTGAAATAGAAAGAAAAAGAAGTGTAGTCAAAGCCCAGATCTTCACATACTGGAGCAACGAATGAGCCGGCAATAATGCTATATGTGCCAGTTGTTCCGGCGGACATTAAGCCGAGTGCAATAACGACGACCCAAGCAAATGCGCCGCTTTCACGGAGACAATCTTTTTTGGCTGGTGTGGTGAGAGTCATGGTTGCTCCATTTCTATCGGCAATACATCCTATATGCCTACCGATAGGTATATAAACCAGAGGACTCTTCGTCAAGCATTAAGCGGGGAGAGGGAGTTCTTAACCTGCCGAACGGTAATTAGACCCCGTTTTCGCAAGGGTCTCAATGTGACAAAGGGACTGTCCCTTTGTCGCATTATTCAGAGCGCAGGGCTTCTACGGGGTCTTTTTTGGATGCGCTTCGGGCCGGCAGCAGACCGGCAACGACCGTCAGCAGCACCGAAATTGCAATGAGCACCAGCGCATCCTGCACGGGCAGGCTCATCAGATTGGGGACCTGTTTGGCAGCAAGCGCCCAGGCATTAACCGGGAAGCTCACGGCCACCACGACGACAATAGCAAAGACGCCGGCAATGAGGCCCTCGATAAAGGTCTCGGCATTGAATACGTTGCCCACGTTGCGCTTCGACGCGCCGATCGCGCGCAGGATGCCAATCTCCTTTTTGCGCTCCAGCACGCTGATGTAGGTGATGATGCCGATCATGATGGAACTCACCACCAGGCTGATACTCACGAATGCGATGAGCACCAAGCTGATGGTGTTCACGATGTCGGTCACCGAACCCATGATGATGCCCATGTAGTCGGTGTACGAAATTGCCCGATCATCATGGCCAGCGGCTTTGACCTGCTTGTTGTACGCATCGATGTGATCGAGTACGCGCTCCTTGGCCTCAAAGTCGCGCGGGAAAATCTTGACCGAGATGGGATCTGCCTCGTCCGCATAACCCAACGTGGTCAGATTGTTGTCGTAGGTAAGCTTCGACGCCTTCGCATAGCTCATCATGAGCGAGCTCAGGTCCTCGGCGTCCATGTTGAAATGGATGGCACGCGCAAAGGCGCTCGCATCCACGCGCATGGCGCTCGCCAGGTTAGCAAAACTCGACGACATCTGCGTCGCCATCTGGCCCATGAGCCCTGCTGCGCCTGCCCTGAGCTGAGCTGACACCGTCGCCGCAATCTGATCGCTGATCGACTTCATCACCTGATCCATAGCCTGCTGCAGATACGGAGCCAGCTGCTTTTGCACATAGTCGGTCATCGCCTGCTGCAGGCGCTCGGCCAGGGCATCGCCGCCGAGCGCTTTGAGCTGGGCCAGGATTTGCTGGGCTGCCGTATCACTCTCAAGATACGCCGAGAATGCGGCAGCAAGCTTTGACGCGTCCTTAAAATCATCGGGTGACAGCGCCCTAAACTGATCAGACTGCAAAAAGCTCTCAAACAGCTGGTTGGCTAGCGTTCCCACCTGCTGCATTTGCTCGGGCGTGAGTTCCAGGCCGTCAAAGATGCCCGAGAAATCTGGGGTCGGCGCTTTGGCCATGATGTCACTAAAGTCGATATCCTTACCTACGCCCGAAAGGTCAATATCCAACCCGGACAAGTCAAGACCCGACAGGTCCATACCGCCGGCAGCACCCGAGAGCGCAGACGTATCGAACGAGAACGCGCTCTTCAGTGCCGCCTCGTCCACGCTGAACATGCTACCCAAATCAACGCCTTGCTTGGCCTCGCTCTGCAGCTCGTCGAAGGTTTTGCCCGTAAAGACATCCGTCTCGGGGTGGGCAAGCTGCTCCTGCACAATCTGCGAATCGGCGGCGCGCTTCATAAGCTGGCAAGTCAGCGCATGCGTATAGGCAATGCCCGGAGTCAATGCGCTCGCGTTGGCCGTCTCGTTGGGTCGCACCACGCCCACAATGCGCACGTCAATACCGTCGGCAACCTTGGCGGCCATAAAGTCGGCGTCGCCAGACATGTCGGTCCACATGCCGGTCTCTTCGTTTTTGCGATAGGCATCGGCCGGCGACAACACCTTAAATGTCGTGGACAGCGCATCGTCGTAGGTAAAGTCGGTGCCGGTCTCGGGCGTCTCGACCTTGCCGTCGGCCGTCATGGCGCTGTTGACCAGGTCGTTGAGCTCATCGATATCCAGCGCGCCGATGCTATAGAGCGTATAGTCGCCCACCGTGCCGCGGTCCGAAAGCACCATCACGGCTTCGTTGGCGGACGTGGGCCAATGGCCGGCAACGACATCGTATTGGCTGTCGAGCAGGCTCTGGTCGTCAATCATCTCGTTAAAGACCGAGGTCCCCATGGAATCCATGCTCACCGTTGCCGCCGAGCTTACGCCTCCGCTCATGGCCTCGGTCATAGCGTTGGGAACAAGCCGAACGGGCCTCTCGTCGCCCTTGCTCAAACGATAGACAACCGGCGTCACGCCGTAGCCGTACTGGATAGCGTTGACCTCTTTGTCGATACCGTCGCCGCCACCGTCAAGCCATGCCTTAAAGCTCGTCATATCGTTAGATTTAACGCTTGCGAACATATCCTTTACGGCCGTGACCACGGGAATCTTATCCGTTCCCTTAGCCTTGCCACCGGTAGCGTCATCGGACGAGGCCTCGCCCTTGGATACCTCCTCATCGGTAGCCCCCTGTCCGCCCATCATGGACGACAGGTCGTAATCTTGTTTGGAAATCGTAAGCGGGTAGCTTGAGAGCGTGTCCTCCTCGACCTTTTTGATGTAGCCGTTTACGCCGTTGGAGAGCGCCAGAATCGCTGCGATACCAATAATGCCAATCGAACCTGCGAAGGCAGTCATGGCCGTACGGCCCTTCTTGGTCATGAGGTTTCGGGCAGAAAGCCCCAGCGCCGTCACAAAGCTCATCGAGGTTTTGCGCGTGGGCTTGGCCTCGCGACGCGCGGCCTCGGTAGCATCAAAGGGATCTGAATCGTCGGTGACCTTGCCGTCCGCCAGGCTGACGATGCGCGTGGCGTACTGGTACGCCAGCTCGGGATTGTGCGTGACCATGATGACCAGACGATCGCGCGCAACGTCCTTGAGCAAATCCATAACCTGCACGGATGTCGTTGAGTCCAAGGCGCCGGTCGGCTCGTCAGCCAGCACAATCTCGGGATCGTTGATCAAGGCGCGGGCAATGGCCACGCGCTGCATCTGCCCGCCCGAAAGCTGGTTCGGGCGTTTGTCAACGTGCTCGCCCAGACCAACCGCCTCGAGCGCCTTACGCGCACGCTGGCGGCGCTCGGCATGTCCCACGCCCGTGAGTGTAAGCGCCAATTCCACGTTTTCCAAAATGCTCTGATGCGGAATGAGGTTGTAGCTCTGAAACACAAAGCCAATGCGATTGTTTCTGTAGGCATCCCAATCGCGGTCGCTGAAGTCCTTGGTCGAGATGCCATCGATCAGCAGGTCGCCGGAATCGAAATGGTCGAGTCCACCAATGACGTTGAGCATCGTAGTTTTACCCGAGCCCGAAGGACCCAGGATGGCTACAAACTCGTTATCGCGAAAAGACAGGCTTACGCTGTCGAGCGCTACCTGCGTAAACGACTGCGTAACGTACCTTTTGCAAATAACTCTGAGATCCAGCATGGACGGCAACCTCTCCCCCGCCGTTCGCATCCAACGCGTTTGACCTACTCTATCAGCTTTTTTGCCGGTACCAGCAAGGAATGTAACGAACAAAAATGTAACGAACAAAAAACGGGACGGCACGCCGCATGGCGCACCATCCCGCACATAACATCGAAGGTGTGACAAAGGGACTGCCCCTTTGTCACACCTTTGTCGCATTCGAACCTACTGTTCGCTCTTCGCGAGTGCCTGATCGATCAGTTTGTTGAGCGCCTCACGCTGCTCAGCAGAGTTGATACCGCCCATGATCGGCTCTCCCACGATGTTGCCGTTCTGGTCGATCACATAGGTGGTCGGGAACGAGTACAGGTTGGAGGTGAACTTTCCGGCCTCGCTGTCCGACTTAAACCAGATGTTTTTATACGTCACGCCCTTCTTGGAAAGCACGTCCTTGGCATCGGCCACCTCGTCTTTTTTGCCGTCGAGCGTAAAGGAATTAACGCCCACGACCTGGCCGCCCTTCTCGGCAAGCTCCTTGTTGAGCTTCTCCAGATCGCCCAGCTCTCCCACGCACGGCTTGCAGGTGGTAAACCAGAAGTTCATGACGGTGACCTTGTTCTTGGAGAACAGCTCGTCGCTGTTTACATCGTTGCCGTCCAAGTCCTTGCCCTTAAAGCTGGGGAACTTCGTCTCCCCGCTCTCGCCGTTGGTCATGCCTGCGGTCGAGGCATCGACGCTCTCCCCCTCGCCGGGCGTGCTGCCGCATCCGGGGAACTCCTTCTCCAGCGCCATGAGCTTGTCCTCGATCTCCTTGACCTGCTGCGCGCCGGCCTTAAGCGTCTTAAGCTCGTCAGCCGCAAACTGATCCTTGGCGCCCTCGATGGTATCGAGCAAGAAGTCGCCGTAGTTCTTGCCGTCCTCAATCATGGGAGTGTCTTTGTTGGCCGCAAGGAACACCTTTTCCCATAGGGCGTTATCGCTCGCAAAGATCTCGTTTTCCTTTTGCAGCAGCTGCTGGTACAGCTTGGCCGCCTCCTCGGCGCTCGACGGCTTTTGTGCCACAAGCTCGGCAATCTGCGCATCGCCGCTCGTGGCATCCTTCGCGTCGCCCTTGGGGGCAGAGCACGCCGCGAGAGTCAGCGCCAGCACGGGCAGCATCAACAAGGCCGCAATTTTTGACAGTTTCATGGTTCCTCCGTTTATATCGAAACTTATATAGGTACCTATTTGTTTTCGCAGGCCTGCGTGGGCTGCGTGGGCTTGTCGCCCGTCACACCCAGCCCGTAGCGAAAGCTAATAGCATCGACGGGGCACGCGCCCACGCATTTGCCGCAACGAATGCACTCGGCATGGTCGGGCGTACGCGTAACGTCCACGTCCATCAGACACACCTTGGCGCACTTGCCGCACGAAACGCATTTGCACTGGTCAACCTGAATCCCCAACAACGACACCTTGTTCATGAGCGCATAAAACGCACCGAGGGGGCAGATCCATTTGCAGAAGGGGCGGTAGAACAACACGCTCAGCACCGCAACCGCAATGAGAATCGCGAGCTTCCAGGTAAAGAGCTTTCCCAGCGCGGAGCGGATTCCCGTATTCATGATGGACAGCGGAATCGCACCCTCGAGCACGCCCTGTGGGCAGATGTACTTGCAAAAGAACGGGTCGCCCATGCCCACATCGTTGACCACCAAGACAGGCAGCAGCACCACGGCAAACAGCAGCACGGCATACTTGATGTACGTGAGCGGCTTAAGCGTTTTCGTGGAGAACTTTTTGCCGGGAATCTTGTGAAGCAGCTCCTGAAGCCAGCCAAACGGGCACAGAAAGCCGCATACAAAGCGTCCCAGCAGCACGCCGAGCAAAATGAGCGTACCGGTTACGTAGTAGGAAAAGTTGAACTTGGATGAACCTACCACCGACTGGAATGACCCGATGGGGCACGCACCCGATGCCGCGGGGCACGAATAGCAATTAAGCCCAGGTACGCAGACTGTTTTTCCTGCGCCCTGATAGATGCCGCCTTTGGCAAAGTTTGGCAGGTGAATGTTGGTAATTAGCGTCGCCGCCGCCTGAATGAATCCGCGAAATCGGGCCAAAACATGCGACGCAGTGTTTTCTCTTTTATCCAATTCCGATACACTCCAAGCACAGCCTAATCGCTTTGGCCAGCACGGCATCCGCCTCGCCACGCATAACGCCAAAGCACACCATGGCAATTCCGACAATCAACAAAGCGACCTGTACCACGGGTTTTACCGCTTTTAACAACACGACCACTCCTTTCGTTACGCGACCATTGGACCATATCGACTATAAAATCCGTGTTAAGCGCGATTTGAAATGTGCAAGGAGACTGTTATGCGTATTTTGATCGTCGAAGACGAGCGAGCACTGTGCGATGCAATCGCACGCAGCTTGCGAAACTTGGCGTACAGCGTCGACTACTGTCACGACGGACAGGAGGCGCTCGACCTACTGGACGTTGAGGCCTTCGACCTCGTAGTACTCGACCTCAACCTTCCCCGTATCGACGGCATGACCGTGCTCAGGGAACTTAGGAAAACCGACTGCGAGACCAAGGTACTGATTCTGTCCGCGCGTGGCGAAGTATCCGATAAAGTCGCCGGACTCGATGCCGGCGCCAACGATTACCTCACCAAGCCGTTTCATCTGGACGAGCTTGCGGCAAGAATTCGCAGCCTTACCCTCAGACGCTTTACACAAAGCGACATAGTTTTAACCTGCGGAAAGCTCCGCTTTGACACCAAGGCGCGCATCGCTTCCGTGAACAGCGAGGCTTTGTCTCTTACGCGCAAGGAAACGGGAATCATGGAATACCTGATGCTTAATCAGGGACGTCCGGTAAGTCAAGAGGAGCTTATCGAGCACGTTTGGGATAGCAGCGTGAACAGCTTTAGCAACGCAACCCGCGTTCATATCTCGTCACTCCGCAAAAAGCTACGCAGCGCTTTGGGATACGACCCGATTCGCAATCGGATTGGAGAGGGCTACGTTATGGAGGATAGCGAATGAAAAGGCTTTCTCTGCAATGGCGCATAACGATTATGACGGCGCTGCTGACGTGTGCGGCGTGCGTGCTGACGAACTGCCTGGTCGGCTATACGGGCATGCGCTACATGGATGCCATCGGCAGTAACATCTCGGCCTTTAACGCAACCGGCGAAGATTCGCCCCAGGCGTTCGACCCAACGAAAGCGACCCCCGATGACAAGGTCACGATCGTCGTAAACGACGCGCAAGAGTCTTTTGGCACGACAACCTGGTGCATCACGGCTGGAGTCACACTCCTTGGCGGCGTGCTGGCATACTTTGTGAGCGGCCGTGCACTCAAACCGCTACGGGCTTTTGCAGCCCAGGTTGAGCGTGTGCAGCCTGACAACCTAAGCGAAATCAGACTCAGTGAAGATGTGCCCACCGAGCTACAGCGATGCAGCGCCTCTTTCAACGACATGATCGCCCGTCTTGGCGAAGGGTTCTCTGCGCAGCGTCAGTTTACCGGCAACGCCGCACACGAGCTGCGCACCCCGCTCGCCCTTATGCAAGCACAGATTGAACTTTTCATCTCCGAGCACTCCGGTTTGCAACCCGAAACAGCCGAGCTGCTCGGCCTGCTACAAGAACAAACCGAGCGCATGTCTCGAATGACCAAGGTATTGCTCGAGATGAGTGAGCTCCGCAGCGTCCCTTGCGGGAACGCTGTTGAACTCGGTCCCCTGTCCGAAGAGGTCCTCACCGACCTTGCGCCGCTTGCCGAGAATAAGGACGTAACCCTCGATTGCGCCGGAGACGCTTTGACAATCGGAAGTGATACGCTCCTCTATCGGCTGGTGTTTAATCTGGTCGAAAACGCCATCCGTTACAGCCGCTCCGGCTCGACTGCCAACGTCTCCATCAGCGACAGCGACAGCCGCGTGCTCCTGCGAGTCAAAGATGAGGGCCCGGGAATACCCAAGCAGTACCGAGAGAGCATCTTCCAGCCGTTCTTTCGTCTAGACAAATCCCGCAGCAGGGCATACGGCGGCGCAGGACTCGGGCTAGCGCTCGTTTGGGAGATTGCAGCGCTTCACGGTGGCACGGTAGAGGTCGAAACAAGTTCCGAGAACGGGACCACCATGCTCGTAAGCCTTCCAAAACGATCTTCAGCATTAACCGAACAGTAAAACGAAAGGGGTCCCGCACACGTTTGCGCGGGACCCCCTCTCCATCAATGCAATTTGTCCAAAAGAGCAGAAGCTTACTCCCACTCAATAGTAAAAAGCTCTCTCCAGTTTGTTCCAGTTTGCCGCAGTTTGTTTTGGTTTGTCTTATTTACACCCAGTCTCAAAAAATGCCGCGAATCCATGGGGTCAAATCTGGGTCACGGATTTTCAGGCCACCTGTAGCAATTTTGCGGGTCACAGTGGGTCACGGCAAGCTGCGAGCAGTACCGAATAGTCGCACGGGCACTATATGTCAAGGGAGGGCAAGGTAGAGAAGCTCTACAAACCCTTAAAAGATCCTCCCTTCCTGCATGAACTCGAGGATGTTGGCATGGATGGATGCCACCAAAACTTCTGTGCATCCGTTATCCAGCAGTTGTCTCTTCTGAAAACTAAGATCAGCCGTTGTAATGACCAAGATTGAAAAACATCTCAAGCGCTTTAATACGATCGGTTTTGGCGAGGAATCCACCACGAGTCTACCCTTGTTCCTTATCTATGAATGTTTCAACCCTGGTTTCAAGGATCTGACCGGGGCGCAGGTCGTGCTGGTCGATTAGCGTCTCGCATTCCGCCAATCGACCTCTCTCATTAAGCGTTCCATGACTTAGGATCGCAATCAATTGACCAATCGATTTTACAAGTCCGTTAAGCTTATTAAGCGTAAGCACTAATGCTGATTTTGCACTCGCATTCTTGTATGCCAAATTATTTGGATGAACAGATATTGCAAAACATTTCATTTTTGGATACCGAGCTCGTAGCCACTCTTTTGCGACCTGAAGCTGTCCATGTTCTTGTTTCGTGAGCGGATTATCCGAAAGTTTTTCGTTTTTTGCTTCAAAGGCAAAAGCAATATCCTCTTCTTCAAAAACCCAGGCAACGTCGGGTCCGTCACCGTTATCGTCGTAACGTTTCGAGCTGGCACCAAGGTATTTCCCCAGCAGCTCAAGTTTTGATTCGAATTCTTTTGAATCGCATTGCTCCGATAAGGATTTCAAGTCTGAGTCGAATTTCGTCGACACATCGCTGCTTTTTCGAGTTTGGTACGAAATGAATTCAATTATCTTTCTTGCTTGCAAGCTAACGTCAGAGTCTGAGCTAGAGAACATGGGCTTAGCAAGTGAACGGTTGAGCCCGTTTGCGCGAGTTTGTAGCTCTCTGGAAGTCTCTACATCGTCATCCGAATAGGCAATTTGAGCTGCCAGGCGGAGGACAAGTCCCTTTACTGAATTGTCTATATTTTCACTATTCGCAAATTGTTTTAGGAGCTCGACAGCTCGACCACTCCTGCCTTTGCGCCATTCGTTTAGCGCTTTTCTTTCACAGAGAGCAAAATCTTCGAGCATGCTGTCGTCAACAAATTCAAAATCATTGACCTTATCTGCCACATAGCTTGACAAATAGGCTGCAAAATCGGGGTCGTCATTGACTCCCTGATCGATAACCTCAACGAAGTCTTTTGCTGACTTTACTTCGTTCATAATGCCTTGCCCGCATTCGATTTGGGCTCTTGTTGTAGGGGTCAAGAACACAGCATGGCGGTTGTCATTAACCCACTCGCAAAGATCGAATCCAATCAAAGCAACGACACAGTAATCACCCGAACCCCTTGTACCTCTGCCCATTGCTTGCTCAATGTTTTGGGCGATTGAGCGGGCATAGACTTTGCTATGGACTAGGATTTTCGACATCAATTTATGGTGATCGGACATCCCCTTGGGGATGCCTGAGACGACAAGCATACGGCATGCATCGCCTGGCAAGTCAATACCGTTGTATCGATTTGCAAATACAATTGGTGTGTCCAGCTTGCTTACCTTCAGGGCGTTTACAGCCTGAACAACCTCGCTTCCTTTTACAGTGGGGATTCCCAATTGTTCCCATTGCTCTGCAGTTGCAAAGCTCGGTTCGAGAACTACGACGCCCTTTTTGTCTTTCGCAAGGGCAATCATTTTCTCGACGAGCGCGGTTCGAAGCTCTTCTTTTGCCCCAATCTCGAGAACCATCCTCCGCCCTACACCAGCAAGTGTTTTGGGGGAGATGACGTTGATGTCATCTTTCTTGCATCCAAACGATCTAACGATTGCACTTTCGTCAGCAAACGTTGCAGACATGTACACTCTTCTAGGTGCTTCTTCGAATGTCGGAAACTTCTCCACAAGGGGAAGAATTGGAGTAATTGAGAATCTGTCGCGACTCAGCGTTGCAAGACAGTACTTGAGATCGTCTTTGATGAGATCCCAGCCAAAGCTTATAGAGTTTGCCGTAAGCGTGCCTTTTTTATTTGACGCTGCGAAATCAGAAATGCTTCGGGCGACCTTCTGTCGATGCTTTTCCCACGCCCAGAATGGGACCTCCAGCACCTCTTCGCCAGCTGTGCGAGTCCCAGAAACGAAATCGTCGAAAGTTGACACTTTATCGATATCATCAAAGCTTGAGCGAAAGAGCGTCGCAACTTCTTGATATAAGCCAGGCGCATCCGATGCATTTATCTCCACCGTGAATGCGCTTCGAACCGAGTCAAAGGAAGAGTGCGCATCATCTATGATGATTACTGAAACTTCCTCGGCTTCGGGTCCTCCTTCCAAGCCGAAGGAGGACTTGCCGTTAAAGAGGGCTTGATAATGGGCAACGAGAATCGTTGAGCCATTTCTGAAATCCGCAGTAAGCGATCCCCTTCCGTTGTATTCGGAAGCGGGTATTCCAAGTGTCCTTGCTTGTTCGCACACTTGATGGACAAGCTGCTTGTTGTCGACAAGGTACAATGCTCCACGTTTTAGCTCTCGTGCACTAGAGAGGGCAATCAGCAGTCCTATAAGGGTTTTGCCGCCTCCCGTATTAAGCTTGATAACGGTGTCTTTCGTTTTTCTGTTAGCAAACCATGCATCAAGTACCTCAGCCTGGCTGCTATGTAAATCATCAAAGGATTGGGGTTTCGGCAGCCTATCGAAAATCTCATCAGGCTTTATGCGCAGCGTAGGGTTCTGCGATGCTGCCATCTTTTTAAAATCAACCATTTGATAGTCCTTAGCTATGCTGTTCGACGTTGCAAATCAGATGTTGCCTGTTTTGACCATTTCATCGCTTCGAAGCTGCAGTTCGATTCTGCCTTGAGGTTTTCAGTTTGTTCCAGGACCTTCTCAGATACCTCTTCGTCCCGCTCCTGCGGATAACCGTTCTTATAGAGCAGAACGGTAAGGTCCATGTTGAGCTGGTTTTTTAATGTTATCACGCGTTGACCAGTCAGCGTATTGAGCCTTGTCGTCGACGGGTTCCTTGATAGCCTTGACGAGAGCAAGGTACTTCTCCTCCTCGTAGGGGAAGCCATGCTCGTTGCGCACCTTCACGAGGATGTCGCAGAAGGCCTTCTCCTCGAATGTAATGCCGAGCTTCTCGAACGACTTCTCGTCTTCGTCCAGCTCCTTCATATTGTAGCGCGCCTTGCTGCCTCGGTCGCCGCTCTCGTCCACGAATATGCTGAGCTCTCTCGCCATGGGCTCCTTATCGGGGCAGATAATCAAAACCACCCCTAAAAGGGGTGGTTTGCTCTTAGGGTATAACCCTTGGATTTCCGGCACGCGTCTAAAGGCGCCGGCCCTCACGGGGTTCGGGCCGCATGCAGGTTGACCCGTGACGGGCCGGTCGAACCGGCGCTATTTCCGCTTCGGCCCCCTATCGAAGGGGTCCTCGTACTCCTTGACGCTCAGCCGGTCAAGCGCGATGTCGACCTTCTCCTACTCCCGGATGTACTTCGCGATCGTCGCCTCGTTCAGGCCGACGGTGGACACGTAGTAGCCCTCGGCCCAGAACTTCCTGTTGCCGAACTTGTACCTCATGTTCGCGTGCCTGTCGAATATCATCAGCGAGCTCTCCCCTTCAGGCAGCCCATCACGCTGGGCGCGCTGTACTTCGGCGGTATCGCCAGCAGCATATGGACGTGGTCGGGCATCAGGTGCCCCTCGATAATCTCCATCCCCTTGTACCGGCAGAGCTTCCTGAAGATCTCCCCAAGGTCGGCCCTCACTCGGTTGTAGACGACTTTGCGCCTACACTTCGGCGTGAACACGACGTGGTGCCTGCACATCCACTTCGCGTGCGACAGGCTGTAGGCCTTCTGGGCCATACGCCATCACCGCCCTCCCCACTCGGATTCCCTGCGGCCTGAACAATCGCAAGTGTCCGGCGAGGTGGCGGCTTTGTAAAGCCGGTTGGCGCCACCCGCATAGCGGGTGGTTTCTGGTGCGCCGCGCTGCGCGCGGCGCACAGGCTAAAGCCTTTAACTAGAGCGAGGCCCAGTGGGTCCCGCCCTTACAAAACCCGAAGGCTTTCCATGTGTCTGTACTATGAGCCGTTGGGGAGCCAGATGTCAACCAGCATGCCGAGCTCAGTCACCTCATCCTAGGGAAAGGAGCAAAGGGGCGTCACTGCTTTTGACGGTGCTCTTAGCTACAGTAGACCTTCCACGAAAGGTTTGAGCTTGACGAGCATCGCGTCGCTTCTGATGACTGTACCTAAATCGAGGTGCTCACTCTTCTCCTTCGTAATCGTCTGAGTGATTACGCCCATGAACAGCAGCCTGGAGCCGATGGCAATTCCGTCGGTCGTGGGATAGCTGCCCTGGTTGAGGATGAAGGCGGGACTGCCGCTGGAGCCCTCGAATACAGATGCGTCAACGAGGAACTCGCGCTTACCCTTGTAGTCGTTCCAAGCGGGCGTGGAAGTCCAGCCTTGCCTGATGAGGGGGGTCTTGTTGTAGTCGTCATAGAGCCCACTGGGGTATCCGATAAAGGTGATTTGCTCGAGCGCCGCCAAATTGTCCAGCACACTCTTCTTCGGGATGAGTCCAGAGTCGATGGATCGGTAGAAGGGCCTCTTCCCGTTTTCTTCAAGCATGCTGAGAACAGGGGCCACCGGCATCGCAACCAAGTCGAGCTCTCCGAGCTTCTTCCCCTCGATGAATGACTTGTCGAAGTTCACGCTGATGGTCTCGCGTGACGGGGCGTCACCTTCGGCTAGATTGATGACGAAGCGACCCTGAATCACATCCTTGAGGACATGGTAATTGGTAATGAGCAGGGGCACGTTTCGCCCGTCTTCAAGGTCATAGGAAAAGAAGAATCCTGTACCCGAGACGCCCGTGCCTTCGGTAGTAATGCCCACGATGGGGACCGTGGTAAAGAGCAGCTGTGTGCTCGTATCATTAATGTTCATCGGTCTTGGTCTCCTTGTCATCGGGATCCGCCAGGTGTTCTAGGACGCGCTCGGCCAGATCAGATTTGCCCTGCTTCTCTTCTTTTCGGATAAAGATAAAAGCGACAAAGAGTCCTACTGCGCCACACGGTGCTACGCAGAGCATCAAGATACCGGGCAAAGATGCGAGATTGACAGATGACGACAAACCCCCGAGAAACCAGCCCAGGAACGTTGTCGCAAGACCTAAAAGGATGTCAGGTTTGTAGGAAGGGCGCTCCTGCTTGGCCTGAAGGAGCATCTCCCTTGCTTTTCTCAGGTCGCTGTCGCGCTGTCCGACGTATGATTCCTGCAGGTATTCATTGGGGATGCGAACCTCGTGGTCCTGGCGCACGGCGACGTGCTCCCGGTCATTTATGAGGTGGATGCCGTTACTTGCCTCTCCAACGCTAGTATTGTCGCCCATGTGCTCGAATACGCTGTCGAGGTCAGCCCACCTGACTCTATGGGCAAGCGCCTGGTCTTGTGGTGGGTTCTCTTGACCTTTCTCCACCAGATCTCCTTAGAACAAGGTCCTAGCGTCTTGCGGAGGTTTATGGTCACAGCAGAGACACCATGGTTCAACCAATATATCGATGGATAGATTATACCGTGCGGCTGATATGGCGACCAAGGGATGCTGCCGGCACGGCTGTGGGGTGCTAGTGACTTGCAGATTGCTGGTGTCAGGCTACTACTAGCGGCGTGGCTTTGCTGTTGGCTCACTCCGCCGCCTGCCTCACGGCGCCGGAGGTTTCTCGGCGCAGTGAGGCGGCATCGGTTGTTCTAGCTGTTCTGTGCCAATAGGTTGTTTACACCCGGGTAGTGGCAAATAGGGAGGGCTCCCACATGCTGTGAGTTGTCTAGACGAACAGCAGAGGAGCCCTCCCATGGAGCAACATCCTAACGCAAGGCTCACCCCGAGGGGGCGCGAGACGCGCGTCTCGCGCATAGAGTCCGGCCTCGGCGTCGCCGAGACCGCGCGTCAGATGGGCGTCAGCCGCCAGACGGCGAGCAAGTGGCTGCGCCGCAGCAGGTCCGGAGAGCCCATGTCCGACCGCAGTAGCCGCCCGCGCAGGCTCGCGAGGTCCACGCCGCGCGAGATCGAGGACCGGGTCCGCGAGGCGCGCTCGTCACTGCCGCTCGCCCCGCCCGGGCTGGCGCCGGGCACGCTATGCTTAGGGAGCGGTGGGCGCCTCCGGGGCAGCAGGGGACTCGGACGCGGTGATGCCGGAGGTGTCGACCTCGCCGATTCCGGCGAGCTGCTCGATGAGGGGGAGGCCCGTCGGGTCGTCCACCTCGACGCCGCCGAGCACGATGGTGCTGTCGCGCGTGTCGATTTGGGTTGTGAACACGGCCGGGTCGAAACCCGAAGCGATAAAGCCAATGCCCGCGAGGACAACACCCGCGGCAACGAGCCCGCCCGCCACGGCGAGGTAGATCTTCTTCGCGCTGGTCATGGTACTCACTCCTTTCTACGCCGCGAGATGCGCGGCAGCGCCGCCCTTCTCGCCCTTACCCTTCCAGAAGGGCGAGGCGGCCTTCCTCGCCCAGAGCGCCGAGAGGCGCGCAATTTGTTTTGAGGCGGCCCAAGCGCCAGCACCAACGAAGAGCGCCACGCCGACGAGGCCGAGCCCCACGCCCGCCGAGGCGAGGGCGTACGGGAAGTGGCCGATGATGACGCCGCTTACGGCAAGCAGGAGCTCAACTACGCCCACGCCCCCGAGTGCCGCCGCGACGATCCACACGCAGAGCGCCAGCACCCAGATGCAGATATAGACCGTGACGACCACGGCGGCGAAGGCAGCGAGCAGCGGCACCCACACCGGGGAGCCCACGATGGTCAGCACCCACAGCAGCGCGGTGCTGCGCCGGCGCGTCCTCGCGATCGCGCGCGGCACGGCGGGCAGGTCGTCGAGCGTGGCCTCCGCCACCTCGCCGGGCGTGCCCATGGCGGCCACGGCCTCCTCCTCGCTCATACCGTCCTCCATGCGGTCGGCGATGGCCTCCGCATAGAACGCCTTGGTCTCCTCCACCTGCTCGGCCGGCAGGCAGGCGAGCAGCTCGCCCAACAGGCCCAGAAACTCATCGCGCGTCATGGTGCGCCCCCTCAACGTATGCGTAAATCTCCCGTACGGACGGCCACTCGGCCAGAAACTCCTCGATGCGCGCTCGCCCGTCGTCCGTGATGCGGTAGTACCGACGCAGCCGCCCGTTGTGCTCGGCGGAGCGCGCCGTGATGCACCCAGCCTTCTCCAGGCGCTTGAGCAGCGGGTAGAGCGTCGACTCCGTGAGCCCCATACTCGCCGGCACGTCTTTCACGATCTGGTAGCCGTAGGACTCCTCGCCGGAGACGGCCGCGAGCACGCAGGCCTCCAGGAAGCCGCGCTTCATCTGTGCCTCCATCCGCACACCTCCTCTCGTCATATACTGTGCTATACACACTATACGATGCAAGGTATTAGACGTCAACTCTCATCGTGAAGATTCTCCGGCCCCTGCGCGCTGCGAACGTGATGTCGCGGGGCGGTTGGCATTATGCATGAAACGTCAAGTAACGCTCTTTTGATCCACTTCCACTCGGCCCCATATGCCTTGTACAACACCCCCTTCGACCTCGGGTTCAAGAGAGCCGCTAGGCTGGACGTGCCGGACGGTAAGGTCCTAGACGCCATGGTGGACTTCTCCGATGCCATAGGGGTCATGGGCCTACACCGATGGAGGCCCACGCACGCGGCAGGGCTCGCCCGTCGCCGCTGGTCGCCGGACGGTCCCCACGCCCCGCTCGCCAACGCGCAGGCGACAGCAGCAGTCCAGCGCTGGCTGGAGACGACGGAATGCCCAGAAGATGTGTTTCCCATCGCTGCGACAGAACTTTTTGCAGGGGCGGCAATTTTTTCTAATGTCGAGGTCAGCTAAGCTTCGGTAGCCACCTTGGGAGCATCGCCAATAGACTCTTCCTTTATACGTTCGGCATAATCGTCGGCGATACCCACAAATTCCAGTCCCGAGCAACAGGAGTACAATTGCTGCTATTGTTGCCAGCTGTTGGGAGATGGAAGATGGACTGCGATGGCTACCCATGCGTTCCCATGCCGTTGATGTGCACTGCCTTTGTGCCGGGCCAGATTGACACTGCGGTTGCAGGCATTTCCGACCCCGATTCACGCACCATCGCCACGGCAGAAGCACTGTACTTTCGCGGACAGGCCACGCTCGCCGCCGAGACAGCACGCCCCTATCTTGACGCCACCGATCCCGCACTGCGCTATTCCGCATGCCTTATCTGCGGATACGCCAGTCTGTCGCTCAACCGTATCGCCGATGCTCGCCGTTGCCTTGCGGGCATCCTCGAAACGCCAACTGACGAGGAATCGCCCGCCGTCCACGCCACGCATATCCTGTTCGCCTCCGCCGCGAGCGTCCTGTTGCACTTGCCTTCCCCGTATTCTGCCGAAGAGTTTTATCCACTTGCGGCGCATCTGCCCGAAGGCCTGCGCCTGTTCGCCAGCTACGTGATGGCGCACGCATTGTATCTGCGCGGCGAATATGGCCGCAGCCTGGGCATGGCGGAAAACGCCCTGATTATGAAACAGGGAAGCTACCCCATCTCGGAGCTATTCCTGCACTTGTCGGCCTCGATGGCCTGTATGAGTCTCAAAGACGTCGACGCCGCAAAAGCGCACTTTGGCGCCGCTTGGGACATTGCGCGCCCCGACGGCCTTATCGAACTTATCGGCGAACACCATGGCCTTTTGCAGGGACTCATCGAGGCATGCCTGAAATCGCAATACCCTGACGATTTCGCACGCATCATCGAGATCACGTATCGATTCAGCTACGGCTGGCGGCGCATCCACAACCCCGATTCGGGCGAGGACGTGGCCGACGATCTAACGACCACGGAGTTCACCATGGCCATGCTCGCCTGCCGTGGGTGGACCAACGCCGAAATCGCACGCCATATGGGCGTGTCGCCGGGCACTGTTAAAAACCGCCTATCAGGAGTGTATGCCAAGCTTGGTATCGGAACTCGCGCCGAGCTGGTTGCCCACATGTTGCGCTAGCGGCCAGACTGCCCGGCGTATCGAAAGCGCTCCGGGGGGCCTGACGCTTTCGCGCGCTCAAATTGGACATTTTGGCCATCGAACGGCACTACCGTGACAGGATGCCTTCTCGCAAAATTGGATTATTTCCACCGATGCCTGCGGGATGGGAGCCAAAGATGCTTGATCGCCGTTCGTTACTTGTTGCCGGAGCGTCCTCGCTGGCGAGCATTATGTTGCCGCGCGTGCCAGGAAGCGCAAACGCCTTCATATTGCCGTTCGCGCCCACCGAAGCCTATGCCGACGAAAAAGACCCCTTCAGGGTGCTCGTTCTCTCGCGCACCATGTTTGGTGTGGTCGTGGTCGACGTCGCCAACAAGAATATGCCCATCAAGGGAGCGCAGGTCACGCTCACATCGCGCTATGCCGCAGGCAAGCAGCTCACCGCCACGACCGATGACGAAGGCACGGCCATCTTTGAGGTCGCACCGCTTTCGGAAGGCTACGTGGACGAGGCAACGCTTCTCGACGCGTACGACTTTAACGGCGGCATCTCCATTAGCATGGCGGGCTACCGCGACGTCGAGATTCCCCTCGCGCGTGTCCAAGGCGGCACCGCCATTACCGCACCCACACGTCCGCTTTCCGACGGCGAGCCGTACTTTCGACAGCTCACGTTCGACGAATGGGACATCCAGTACGCCGACGCCACGTTCATGGCATTGCCGAAGGACGACGCCGGAAACGACCAACCCGACACGCACGCCTTTACCGTGCAGGCCCATCTACCGCAGGGCGGGCAGGCAACGTTGCATATCAATAAAGTGACGCCCGCTGCGGGCAGCTCATCCGAAACCGTCACGCAGATTGGCCAAGTCAAGGCCAGCGCATCGGGCGCGAATAATCTGGCGACGTTCACACTCGAAGACAAGTTTCTCGACGCGGCATCGGGCCTTCTGGAAGAAGGATGCAAGCTGCGCTTTGTCCTCGACTATCAGGGTAAAACCTACACGCTCTCCTCCCCCATGGCCGTTGTCACCGCGCCGGCCGCAAAGGCGGAATCGGGCTCGACCACCATCATTCCCACCACTATGGACCAAGAGATCACTCCGTTTGATTTCCCGGCGGCGTTTCCCGGCATCGGCGGCAACAAGTTCACCTGCTGGATGCCCTCGTTCCCCATTCTGTTCGATTTCTCGTTTGCCGGGTACGTACTGTTTGGCGGAGGATACAAACCAGCCAGCTATATGAACGATTCGGGCAATCCGGATCCGGAGTACTGGAAGAAGTCACCGCGCGAATCGGGCGCCAAGCAGGCAAACCGCTACCTCGACGAGATGGAGGGGAAGTGGAATCAGTACAAGAGTATGAGTGCCGGTTCGGGCACCGATCCAAGAAACACCAAGCTCCTTCGCCACCATTGCACGCCGCTGTTCACGATGGATATCGCCACACAGCTGTACGGCTCGCTCGCCTACGATTGGGTGGGCAAAACCTGGGGTAACAACAACGACCCCGCATACGGCAATATTAAGGCCCTCTTCCAGGTAAGAACCGACCTCAACTGGACCGAGCAGTTTACCCTAGGACCGGTGCCGTTTTTCCTAAACGTCAACCCCTGGGTGCTGGCAAAACTGGCGCTCGCCGTGGGCGCCCACACGCACGGTAGCGGCGCGGCGTTTTTCAAGAACATTTCGCTCGACTATTCCAACACGTCGGGCTCGTTCACCATCCAGATCGGACTTGCCGTCACCTTTGGAGCCGGCGTTGCAGGCGTCGCTTCGTCCGCCGTGCGTGGCGCCGCATCCCTCACGCTGTTCATTGGATACGAGAAGGCGGATGGACACCAGCTTCCGCGACTGCGCGTAGGTGCAGACGTCGATGTCGATGTGGTACTCCAGTTCGTAATGTTCAAGTGGACCACCAAAGCTTGGTCGGGATCGTGGCCCACACTCCTCGATTCGTGGAATATGTCGGTGAACAACGGCGACCAGTATGTACTCCAGTGCTCTGAGCTTGCATTGGGTGGGGATACGCCTTATACGCTGGATGCCCGCTTCGGCACGCCCGGCAACATCGAGGCGGGCGGCGTGCCGCAATTTATCGCATCGGCCACCATCGTCACCAACGCCGAGCTACTCGCACGCGCCGAGGTTAAGGCCACTGCCGTAAACGTCGCGCCTGTCGTGCGCGATTGGGATCAAGCGGTCACGCGCATTGAGCTCGAGGCGGATGCAGAAAGCGACGACACGGGACAGGTTGAGCATTTCGTCCACGCACTGATGGAAAACGACGAAAACGCCGCGCCGATGTACGAGTACACCTACATCGGTCAGGCAACGAACGCCGTTGCGGACCCCAACGCCAATTCTGCCGGCGTGTCGGAGGACGAGCGTGGCGGCATCAAGCCCTCGAGCGACAACGTGTTGTTTTCCGGCGTGCTCAGCGAAGCTCACATGAAGCTGGCAATGATTGCCGGCGTAGAATGCCTGTTCCGTATCGCCTCGGTGCGCTACGGCGACAATGGCCGCTCGCGCCTGGTGGTGCACACAAAGGCAAACGGCACGTGGTCTGCCCCCCACGCCCGTGGACTTTCCCCTTGGGTTTGGCGAGGGCGACGTGGAGCGCGACGGCATATACGATTACGACTTCGACGTGGTGGAATACACGGACGGAAGAGGAAACCAGGACGCCTACGTGCTGCTGGTCTCGGGCGAGCGCCCCGACGGCGACAACACCCTTTTCGATACGGCAAGCACAGCCGGCATACTGTCCGTTGTGCGCCTGCGCATAAGCAACGGCGGAGTTCGCGTGATGTCGCACACGTCGTGGCGCAGCATCTCGCGCGGCCGCCTGCAAGAGGATGGCTACCATTGCCTGCAGTGCCCGCGCATCACGGTGGGCAAGACGCTGGTCGACGGACGCCTGTCGGGTGCTTACCTTCACCGCCGCGGAGCCACCGCAGAAAAGGCGCTCGGCAGCGAGGCTGTGGTTGCGCTGGAGTGCTTTACCCTGTGGTCGGACGTTTCGGACGACAGCCTGACGTTCCGTCAGGTCCTCCGCTTTCCGCAAGCACCGTCGAGTATCGAGCTGGGCGAGCCCGAGAATATCAACGGCAAAATGGTGGTGCCCGTTGCGTACGAGACCGCAGACGGTTGCGGCTGCGCATCGTACGCCGTGATCGGCCAGTCCATTGCAGGCTGGGGCGTTATGTCACCAGACGCCACGGTACCCCGTGCGGTGCCGTGGCCACAACATTCGGGCTTTTTGGCAACCGTCAACGAGCAACTGCAGCATATTACTTGGACGCGAGGCGCATCGGCATTTGCAACGCAGCCTGTGGGTGCCGCAGGCTGTGGCCCGGCATCGTTTAGCGTAAGCAACAACGGCAGATGCGTGCTCTATGTAGAGAACACCGACGGCAAGGTGGGACAAACCTACGACGAAGAAGGCAACCCGGTAGCAGTGATGGGCAAGCACTTCCGCATCTTCGCCAGCACCTTGGCAGGCGATCTTTTCACGGAACCGTTCGTGATGTGCGAGCTGGACCATCCCGTCGATCAGATAACGACATTTTTTACGTCGGGAGGCATGCTCTCCGCGCTCGCCACGCACATTGTGAGCACGGAGAAGAGCGAGGCAGAGCTGCACGGCATCGAAGTACCCTTGGTGGCATGCGCGACGCCGACAGGCGCGGTCGCCACCTCGGGCGCGGTGGTGCCCGGAGCAGCAGGCGAATCCTTCATGGTCACGGTGCGAAACGACGGCAACACCTTGCTGACCGCCGGCACGATCGATCTGTACCGAGAGGGCTCCAGCCAGCCGTTCTCCAGCGCTTCCATCGGATTCGGACTGAACGCACGCATGGCTTCAATCTACGATCCAGAGCTTGCCGAGGACGCTTCGGCCAACGACATGGCACACGTGAAGTACGCGCTCGAGACGCTGGGCGCACGTTTTGCAACGCACCCGCTGGTAGCCGACAACGGCAACGCCGTGCTGGCACCGGGTTGCACGGCACAGTTCCGCATGAGCTTCGCCATCCCCGAGAGCTGGAGCGACGAAGTAGGCAAACGCGTAACGCTGTATGCGAAGGCGCGTAATCTGGTGGCGCTCGATCCCGTAACGCTCGAGGAAATTCGACCGGGCGCGAACTCGGCACTGGGTGCCGTACTGCACGAGCTTCATGTGCCCGACGCGTCATGCGAACGCTCAGAAGTTCAGGTCGGCGTATGCGACAGCGCGGATACGACAGGACTTCACGACGCCCCGATGACGGCAGACGGCGATGGTGGCTCGAGTGGCGACGGTACTGACAAGGGTGGCGGCTCCGGCGGAAGCAGCTCCGGCAGTGGCAAGGACCACGGCAATAACAAGCGCTCCGGAAAAGCGGGCGCGCTTGCGGGCACGGGCGATGCCAACGCTCCCCTTACGGCAGCCGCTGCTGCACTCGCCGCGGCAGGCGCCGGCCTCGTCGCCTACAGCGTCCGCCGCACGGCGCTCGAAACCGACACCGCCAATGAGGTCAATTCTGATAGGCCTCGCTAGCTCCTAGTTACTTTTGTGAGAGACGTCGACTCGGCTCATCGAACACCAAAAGGGGCTGGCCCCGATAACTCGGAGCCAGCCCTGAGTCGCCTGACATGGGAATCGCAACCCGCTACTTGAGCTTCAATGCCTCCATCATGGGCGCGGCGGCGTCCCAATCGATCTTCCAGCCAATCGACACGCGGACGGTCTCGCCCGTCGCGGGAGCCGTCGCAAACAGCGTATGGCCGTTGTCGGGACCGGTAAAGCGCAGCCACGTTATGCCGTTGTACTCGACCTGGTCGGTTGTTGTCTCCTTGCCTTCGTAGACCTGCTCTAGGCTTGCAACCTCTTCCTCCGGCGAGCGCGGGAAGATGCTGATGTTCAGGCGTCCTCCAGTCTCGTCGTGGAAGAAGTTTGCCTTTTCGCGCTCTTCGTCGGACGAATCCAGCGTGTACCCATCGGCGGCCTCGATGCTGTACGATGCGCAGTCGATGCCCGTTAAATCTGCCTTCTCGCCAGAATCGGCCACGCCGCCGGCCGCCTTGAACTCCTTGGTCTCGCATCCCGTGGTGTCAAAGTGCATGGCCTCATGATTCTTGGCGGGGGCGTAAGCGTCTACGAACTCGACAGTGATGGGCCCGTAGTACGCCGTCTTGGGCGCCCAAAAATACACGTACTCAACGGTCTCGCCTGGGCCGATATCTGGCCTCTTGGAAAGATCGATGCCCTCGTGAAGCTCATCGGGAGCCTCGCTTGCAACGTAGTCGAGCACGGCCGCCTTGCCGGAAGTAAACAACGGGTCGCCTGCCTCAAGATCGCCCTGGGCAGCATGCACGTTAAAGGAGTCAAACGTCCTGTTCTTTGTGTTGTTGTTGGTAATCTCGATATGCAGGTAAAAGCCGTCCCGCTTCTTGGCATCACCGCGATAGAACGTACCGTGAGCCACCGACTCATAGACAATGCCTGCCACCTCGACCGTCTGCGACTCATAGGCCTTGGGCTTCTCGGTCTTCTCCTGCACAGGCGCGCTCCCGCCCGAGCTACCAGCCGAGCCGCTCGGAGCACTACCGCCGCAGCCGGCAAGCGTACACGCCAGCACAGCCGAAAGCGTCACGGTGGGAATTCCTAACAGCAGCTTCTTCGTCATGGGCTTCATCATCCTCACCGCTCCTTTCGGCTTGTAGCTCATCCGTTACCCGAGTCGCAAGTCGACTCCGTGGCATCGGCTTCCACTATGAGCGTATGACGAAACGCGGCGCCGGCGAAGTGACCCACGGCCCAAATAACGACCCGACAGCGTTCCTTATGGGCCAAAGGGACTCGCACACGCACGCCTGTGGCCCATAAAACGAGACGCTTGTCCCAATGTTCGATTCGATCCAACAATCCGCACGACACGTTTTCGACAACGTATCCAACCGCAAACGCAGCAAGACGCATTCGGCCGCCTTCAAACTTACTCGGACAGAACCGAGTCGGTTTTGTCCGAGTAAACGCTGTTCCACCAAATTCCGAACGATTGTTCGATGGATTTCGTGTTGGGTGGAATCGCCTGTGGGCTGGGCTATGCTACCTTGACTATCTATATGACTTAAACGCAGCAAAGGAGCACCGAGAGAGCGAGTATGGCAAAAAACACCGCAAACTATGGTAACGACAGTATCCGCCAGCTCAAGGACGAAGAGCGCGTACGCCTGCGCCCCGCCGTTATCTTTGGCTCGGACGGGCTCGACGGCTGCGCGCATGCCGCCTTCGAGATCCTGTCCAACGCCGTTGACGAGGCGCGCCAGGGCTACGGCAAGCTCATCACCCTTACCGCCTTTCGCGATGGTTCCATTCAGGTAGAGGACAACGGCCGCGGCTGCCCGCTCGACTGGAACCCCTCCGAGAAGCGCTTTAACTGGGAACTTGTCTTTTGCGAGCTCTATGCCGGCGGCAAGTATAACAACAACCAGGGCGGCGACTACGATTTCTCGCTCGGCACCAACGGCCTGGGCTCGTGCGCGACCCAGTACGCTTCCGAGTACATGGACGTCACCGTCTGGCGTGACGGCAACAAGTACTCCTTACACTTTAAGAAGGGCAAGGTCGTCGGCGCCAAAAAGAAGGCACTCGAGATTGAGCCCAGCGACGAGGAACGCACCGGCACCACCATCAAGTGGCGTCCCGATCTTGAGGTCTTTACCTCCATCAGCATCCCCCACGAGTGGTATCGCGAGACCATGCGTCGTCAGGCCGTGGTCAACGCCAACGTGACCTTCCGCCTGCGCGTTGAGGGCGACGATGGCGAGTTTTCCGAAGAGGACTTTTGCTATCCCAAGGGCATCGAGGACTATGTGCTCGAGAAGGTCGGTACCGACTACCTTACCGAGCCTTTCTTTATCGAGGCTGACCGCCGCGGTCGCGATCGCGAGGACCTGCCCGACTACAACGTCAAGATCACCGCGTGCATGTGCTTCTCGCGCACCTTCATGATGCAGGAGTACTACCACAACTCGTCATGGCTCGAGAACGGCGGTTCGCCCGAAAAGGCCGCCCGTAGTGCTCTGACCAGCGCCATCGATGCCTACATCAAGCAACAGGGCAAGTACAACAAAAACGAGAGCGGCATTAAGTGGCAGGACGTCCAGGACTGTCTGGTGCTGGTGACCAACTGCTTCTCCACCCAGACGTCCTACGAAAACCAGACTAAGAAGGCCATCAATAACCGCTTTATCCAGCAGGCGATGACGGCATTCTTTAAGGAGCGCCTCTCGACCTATCTGATCGAGAACAAAGACGCCGCCAACAAGATCATGGAGCAGGTGCTCATCAACAAGCGCTCGCGCGAGAACGCCGAGAAGACGCGCCAGAGCATCAAGACCAATCTGCAGCAGAAGACCGACATGGCCAACCGCGTGCAGAAGTTCATCGACTGCCGCTCCAAGGACAAGAGCCGTCGCGAGATCTACATCGTAGAGGGCGACTCGGCAGCAGGCGCCATCCGCACCTCGCGCGATGCCGAGTTCCAGGGTGTTATGCCCGTCCGAGGCAAGATCCTCAACTGTCTGAAAGAGGACTACCCGCGCATCTTTAAGTCCGACATCATCATGGACCTCATGCGCGTGCTGGGCTGCGGTGTGGAGATCAAGGACAAGCGCATCAAGAACCTTGGCGCCTTTGACCTGGACAACCTCAACTGGAACAAGGTCATCATCTGTACGGACGCCGACGTCGACGGTTATCACATCCGCACGCTTGTGCTCACCATGCTCTATCGCCTGGTGCCCACGCTTATCGACGAGGGCTACGTGTATATCGCCGAGTCGCCGCTCTACGAGATCAACTGCAAAGAGAAGACCTACTTTGCCTACACCGAGCTCGAGAAGAACGGCATCCTCAAGGAGATCGGCGACCAGAAGTGCTCGATCAACCGCTCCAAGGGTCTTGGTGAGAACGATCCGGACATGATGTGGCTCACCACCATGAACCCCGAGACGCGCCGCCTGATCAAGGTAGAACCCGAGGACGTCACCAAGATGGAGACCATGTTCAACCTGTTGCTGGGCAACGACGAGACGGGCCGCAAGCGTCACATCTCCGAGCACGGCAAGGAATACCTGGACCAGCTGGACCTGCAGTAGCAGCAAATCGATAACGACGGCCCATAAGAAGTTCAAGAGGAAATCGTGGCAAAGAAGAAGACGAAGAACCAGCCCAAGAAAAAGCAGGTCAACGCCGAGAACGTCATCGGCCTGCACTCCGAGGTCACCGACCAGCCGATTACGCAGACGCTCGAGGTCAACTACATGCCCTACGCTATGAGCGTCAACGTCTCGCGTGCATTCCCCGAGATCGACGGCTTTAAGCCCTCGCACCGCAAGCTGCTCTACACTATGTACAAGATGGGCCTGCTCAAGGGCGAGCGCCAAAAGAGCGCCAACATCGTGGGCCAGACCATGAAGCTCAACCCACACGGCGACGCCGCCATCTACGAGACGATGGTGCGCCTGGCCACGGGCAACGAGGCGCTGCTTGCTCCTTTCGTGGAGTCGAAGGGCAACTTTGGCAAGTACTATTCGGGCGACCTGAGCTACGCCGCCTCGCGTTATACCGAGGCCAAGCTCTCCCCCATCAGCGCCGAGATCTTCAAAGACATCGACAAGGACCCGGTCGACTTCGTTGACAGCTACGACGGTGCCATGAAGGAGCCGCGTCTGCTGCCCACCACGTTCCCCAACATCCTCGTCTCGGCCAACAAGGGCATCGGCGTCGCTATGGCGTCCGATATCTGCGGCTTCAACCTCAACGAGGTCTGCACCGCCACGATGCACTACCTGAAGGACCCCGACTGCGACCTGCTCGAGTACATGCCCATGCCCGATTTCTCGACCGGCGGCGAGATTATCTACCGCCGCGAGGAGATGGAGAAGATCATCGAGACCGGTCTTGGCAGCTTCCAGATTCGCTCCCGCTGGCGCTGGATTCCCGAAGAGCGCATCATCGAGGTGTACGAGATCCCCTACACCACCAAGACCGATGTCATCATCGAACGCATCGTCAAGCTCTCCAAGGAGGGCAAGGTCAAGGAGATCGCCGACATCCGCGACGAGACCGACCTTTCGGGTCTGCGCATCGCCATCGACCTTAAGCGCGGCGTCGACCCCGACAAGCTCATGGCCAAGCTCTATCGCTCGACCACGCTGCAGGATTCGTTCTCGTGCAACTTCAACGTGCTCGTCGACGGCTATCCCCGTGTTATGGGCGTGCGCCAGATTCTGCACGAGTGGGTCAAGTGGCGTATTGCGTCCACGCGTCGCCGCATTAACTTTGACCTGGGCAAAAAGTCCGAGCGCCTGCACCTGCTGCACGGCCTTGAGGCAATTCTGCTCGACATCGACAAGGCCATCGCCATCATCCGCGGCACTAAGCTCGAGGCAGAGGTTGTACCCAACCTTATGAAGGGTTTCGACATCGACGAGACCCAGGCCGAGTTTGTCGCCGAGCTTAAGCTCCGCAACATCAACGAGGAGTACATCCTCAACCGCACCAAGGACATCGCCAAGCTCGAGGGCGAGATTGCCGAGCTTGAGGAGATCCTCTCCAGCGAGGAGAACATCAAGAAGGTCATCAGCGACGAGCTAGCAGCGGTCAACAAGAAGTACGTGATGCCGCGCCGCACGGGCAGGATCGAGCCCCATGAGGTTATCGAGGTAAGCTTGGAGCCCGAGGTCGAGGAGTACCCGGTCACCATCATGCTCTCGCGCGATGGCTACCTAAAGAAGATGACGGACCGCGTGCTCAAGAAGGCGACCACGCTCAAGTACAAGGACGGCGACAAACCCTTTATCGAGTTCCCGTCCTCCAACACCCACGAGCTGCTGGTCTTTACCAACAAGAGCCAGGTGTACAAGTGCAAGGTCGCGGCGTTTGAGGACACCAAGTCGGCCCAGCTGGGCTCGTACCTTCCGACCGATCTTGAGATGGAACCCGACGAGAGCGTCATCTGGGTCATCGACCCCGAGGACTACAAGGCCGACGTGCTGTTCGTCTTTGAGAACGGCCGCGTGGTGCGTGTCGCGCTTTCTGGATACGCTACCAAGACCAACCGCAAGCGCCTTAAGAACGCCATCTACGGCGGCAGCAAGCTGCTGTATGCGCAGGTGCTCAAGGAGGACCGCGACCTCGCGCTGGTCTCGAGCGACTACCGCCTGATGAACTTCAACACATCGCTGCTCAAGACCAAGACGACCACCAACACGCAGGGCGTCCAGGCCTTTACGGCCAAGAAGGGCCGCTCGGTCACCACCGTCGGCACGACCGAGGAAATCCTTGGCGCCGGCGTCTCGGCCGAGAAGTTCACCGCGCAGAGCCTGCCCTCCGCCGGCGCCCTCATGAAGGAAAATGACATGCCGAGTTTGTTTGACTAAAACAACGGCGACTAAACCGTCATGGTTTTACAAAGCAGCGGGGCCCGGAGCGCAGTAAACGCTGCGCCCCGGGCCCCATGCATTACACCAGCATCATCCCTATAGACAAAATGCCGCATAAAGCGGAACAGACATAAGCCCATCATTCATTCCAAAGGGCTTAGTCGATAGCCTGATAAGGCGCACGCCCGGATGGGTCTTTTTAAGTGAGGACAGACTTCGAGATCTTGTGTTCTCCCCCGCCTTGACTTCAATCGCAGACAAGCATCCCTGCTTCTCTACTACAAAGTCGATTTCCGCACGATTATCTCGCGCCCAATAATGCAGTGGATAACCCATGGCTGAAAGCTGTTGGGCAACGTAGTTTTCGGTAAGTGCACCCATGAATGTGCCGCCGATACCGGCAAGAATATCGGCGCGTTGAGCACCGGCCTTGGAGACCAGCAGCCCTGTATCCGCCTGATAGATTTTAAAAGCAGAAGGGTTAACGAAGGCCTCTAAGGGGCTTTCGATCTGCCCGACTAGGCTGCAGCGCGCCACCGTACCCGACAATACAAGCCAATCGAGAGCATCTCCAAAGAGAGACGCATTGCCCCCCGCTCGCACTACCTTGTATTGAAATTTACGATTCTCTTTGGCAAGCTGCTGTGGAATGGAATCGAAGCACGCACGCGTCTTTGCACTCAAGCGTTCATCAGCATATTTATTGGTGTCGGCGGAATATCCGTCGAGAATAATCCGATGCTTTTCGGCCACATCAATGATTGACTGATCATCGATGTACGTTTGGACCGCCTCGGGCATTCCGCCAACAACAAGATACTGTCGATAGAGCCCAAGCGCCTTTTCATGAAGGCTTGGCGCAAGAGGACCCATTATCTCGAATGATGAGCGTATCTCGTCGACCAGCTGATCGTGCCCCATCGCCCAGAGAAACTCCTCGAAATCGAGTGGAGTCATCTCAATCAAGTCGGTCTTTCCGACGGGGAACGAATACGACTGATGGTTAATGGCAACCCCAAGAAGCGACCCGGCAGCCGCAACGTAATACTCGGGAGCATCTTCGCAAAAGTATTTAAGGGAAGTGAGCGCTTCCTCGCATGCCTGGATCTCGTCAATGAACAGTAAGGTTTTGCCAGGCACGATACGCTGTCCCGTACGAGCCTCGATCGCACGTACGATCGAATGAGGGTCAAGACCGCCCGAAAAATCCGCTCGCGCCGACCGGTCGTTCTCAAGATTAACGTAGACAACCGATTCGAAAAGATCCTGGGCGTACGTTCTGAGCAAATAGGTCTTGCCACACTGGCGCACGCCTTTGACCAGCAAAGGTTTTCTATCAGCTCTGTCTCGCCATTCCCTAAGGAGCTCGTCTGCCTTGCGACGCATACGTAACCTTCCCTCATGAACTTCTATTTGACAATATTTTAACGCGGATTAATTTGTTTTCAGTTATTTTTCTGCGTTTAAAAATTGTTCTATACGGCACTTGAGGGAATTCGCCCCTATCTCTCGGTAAGGACAGCAAGCATTTCCACCAACGCTGATTGCCATGCGTTCTTCTTGTCCTTAGGCAAGCTTGCGAGCGAGCTCTCGCACCTCTTTCAACTTGGGCGAGGATGCCATGCTGTCGCGCTCGGTCATACCGCTGATGGTGACAATGCCCTGGTCCTCCCACTTGCAGTACGCGCAGGTTGACTTGTACATAGCGATCGCCGCATCATAGACACCCTCGCTGTGGCTATCGAGTAAAAGGGCCGTCTTGGTGAACGGGAATCCCGCGGCACCGAAGGCGTACAGGCGGTCGATGGCGGTCTTTTCCTGCGCAGTGATATCAAACCAGTAGATAGGCGAAGCGAAGACAACCATGTCGGTGTCTTTCAGCGACTCAATCACGTTGGCCATGTCATCCTTCTGCACGCAGACGCCCTCATGGGCGAAGCAGTACTGGCATCCCAAGCAGCCGGCGATCTTCTTGCTGGCAACGCGGATGACCTCGACCGTATGGCCGCCCTCACGCGCGGTCTCGGCAAACGCCTCGACCATGGTGTCGGTATTGGCGCCCTTACGCGGGCTGCCGCTCAATACAACGATATTCATAGGATTCCCTCTCCCTCATGCTGCAGGCGCGCAGCATGTTTTCTTGTAACCAAAACGAATGGTGTTAATCAATCGCCAGCAGGCCATATCTCTTGTTCAAGTTCCCTAAAGAAGCTCAAGACGATTGCGATTGCCTTATACAACGTCGAAAATCAAAGAGGGCCCATAGCAACGCCACCTACCTGAAATGGCATGCGGTCAAGACGAGCTACGAGGATCGTGACGAGCCGATACCGCTCGCATACCCCCTTCGGAATAGGCGCTGAGCAGCTCCTGAGCGTGGGCAAACTCGGGCCCTCGCCTCCAACCGAGCAGGCGGTTGACCGCGAGATTTCCCTGGACGTTGTGGACGAAGAGCAGATAGGCGTCCTCGCGCGAAAGCCCAGTCTCCTCCATGATCGAGGGAACCATCTGCTCGGCGCCGCGCTCGACGACGCGCTGTGCCACCCGGGCGTACGCGTCGTCATCCGAGTAGAGCAGATAATAGTCATCGTTTGCCGGCGGACGCTGGCAGAGGGCACCCGCCTCCGTTCCCTCGAGCGGCGGCACCGCCGCCAAGGCCTCGTCGATAAGCGCGTCGAGCAGGGCGAACTTGTCCTCGTAGTGCAGATAGAACGTGCCACGGTTGATATCGGCGCGGCGGCAGATATCCGCTACCGTCATCTTCGCGAAGCCGACCTCGGCCAGCAGCGCGAAGAACGCCTCCCGTATGACCGAGAGTGTATAGCGTCGGCGACGATCGATCTTCCCCGCTTCCATTACCCCTCCAATTGCAACGCTCGACAATGCCCGGCAAACGCTCGTTTATCGACAGCAGGCCGAAGCTGTTCATTGCTCTTAAGCAAATCGACATGGATACTTTTTATCAACACCTGTTCATAATAGCTGAAAGAAGGTATCCAGTGACTCTGTACGAGCAGCTCGTTATCGAGCTCACCAACCGATCGTTTTCCCTTCATGCCGCCTACCGCAGCGGCAGCACGCCCTATGAGCTGAGTGACCGCGAGCCCGAGCCCTACGACCAGCAAATCGAGGACTTCGCCCGTATGATCGAAGAAGCCAATTGCGTGCTGGTGGGCGGGGCCTCCGGGCTTTCCGCGGCGGGCGGCGGCGACTTCTACTACGAGGACAACGCGACCTATCGCAAGCATTTCGGCAAATTCGCCGAGCGTTACGGTTTCAAGGGCGCTTTCGAGGGGTCGTTCTACCGCTGGCCCACCGCCGAGGCGCGCTGGGGATACCTCGCCACCTTCCTCGACACCACGCTCAACGCCCCGCTGCGCAAGCCCTACAAGGACCTCGACGCCATTCTCGCCGAGAAGGATTTCTTCGTGCTCACCACCAACCAGGACACGCAGTTTGTGAAGCTCTACCCCTGGGAGAAGGTGGCAGAGATCCAAGGCGACCACCGCTTCTTTCAGTGCTCCCGCTGTTGCACCGACGCGGTGTGGGATGCGGTCGAGCCGGTCTCCAACATGGTAGAGGCCATGGGAGACGGCCTTGAGGTTCCGACAGAGCTCGTGCCGCGCTGCCCGCACTGCGGGGCAGAGGCGTTCCCCTGGGTTCGCGGCTACGGCAACTTCCTGCAGGGCAAGCTCTACGAGGGGCAGTACCGCAAGGTGTCCGACTGGCTCGACGCGCACGCGCGGCAGAGGATCCTTTTCCTCGAGCTGGGTGTGGGCCGCATGACGCCCGCGTTTATCCAGGAGCCGTTCTGGGCCCTCACGGCGCAGTTACCGCAGGCCAGCTACATCGCCGTAAACAACAAGACACAGTTTCTCCCCCGCGCGATCGAGGATCGGGGACTCGCCGTTCGCGCCGACATCGCCGACGTGCTCGCCGACGTGCGCAAGACGCTGGGGAGGTAGCGCATGGAGACGGCGAAAGCAGCTAGCATAGGCAGGGCACTTTCCGAGGCGGATCTTGTCATCATCGGCGCCAGCAACGGGCTCGACATGGCAGAAGGACTCAATCTTTTCTGCGCCGACACCCATTTCCGGGAGGCGTACGGCGATCTCGCCCAGACCGACGGCATCGGCTGCATACTGCAGGGGCTTGCCTCCCCGGATGCCAGCGTGCGACGCCGATGGGCCGAGCGGTTTCATCAAAAGGAATATCTCGAATATGAGCCCAGCCCGCTCATGAACGGGCTGCGGCATCTTACAGAGCACGCTGACACCTTCGTGATCACGTGCAATATCGACGGGCACTTCGTACGCGCAGGGTTCAACGAGAACCGCGTGCTCGAGACGGAGGGGAGCACGCGCACGTCGATCGACGAGCGGCGTCTCGCCCATCCAGACGCCCTCGCCATGGCCCAGCTCGAGGAACTCGAGCGCCTTGTGCAAGCCCATCGCAACGACAGGGTCGCCATTCTCGAACTTGGCGTGGGACTGCGCAACGGCATCATAAAGCGCATGCTCGCCCAGATCGCAAACGCCTGCGAGCACGCCACCTACATCGTGTTCAACCACAGCCAGGCCATGGAGCCCGATGCCTCGTGCGAGACGATTCTCGTTGACGGCGATATGGCCCCGGCTCTCGAGGAGGTCGTCCGGTGCCGCCCCTAGAAAGAGAAGCGATAAGGCTTCGAAGCCTTATCGACGATGCCGACGCCATCATCGTCGGCATCGGCTCGGGCATGTCGAGCGCCGCCGGGTTCAACCATTACAGCCGCGCGGGCATGGCGCGCGCCGGAATGACGGACTGGCAGCAAGCCTTTGGCTTCAAGAGCCTTTTTGACGGCTTTTACCACCTCTACCCCAGCCTCGAGCAGCAATGGGCATACTACGCGCGATACATCGACTTCATGCTGCGCGAGCCGGCCTCGCAGCCCTATCTCGACCTGCGGTCCCTCATCGGCCATAAGGACTACTTCATCCTGAGCACCAATGTGGACACCCAAGTCGAGAAGACGTTTCCCGCCGAGAGAATCTGCAACTATCAGGGAAGATTTGCGCACCTTCAATGTAAGCAGCCGTGCTGCGACGAGATCTTCGACGCGAGTCCCTACGTCGAGCGCATGCTCGCGGGCATGGCGGGGTTCGAGATTCGCAGCGAGGATGTCCCCCGATGCCCGCACTGCGGCTGGCAGCTTGTGCCGTGGGTGCGCGACGACACGTTTCTGCAGGGCACGGCATGGCGCGAGGGCCTCGGACGATACGAGCGCTTTGTGTGCGAGCGCGGTAGTAGCCGCGTGCTGTTGCTGGAGCTCGGCGTGGGCGAGATGACCCCCGGCATCATCACGCTCCCGTTCTGGAGCATGACCGCAAAGCTGCCGAATGCGCACCTGCTGAGCGTAAACCCCTCGGGCGGCTCAGCCCCACTGCAGCTCGGAAGTAAGGCGGAGGCGATCCGGGCGGACTTGGGCGCCCTGCTCTCGGCGGCGCAGACAGGCGGCGAGTAACGCGCGATCCATCGCGACGCGCCTCGCGCGCGGGCGCTCGATAAGCTTGATGGGCAAAAGGCCAATCGGTCGCTTTCGGCCGCCTATATGGCGGCGACGCTTCCCATTCGGGCGCGAACGGCCCTGCGTGCCCTATCGAGCGATATCCCCGTATGACGCTCAGAACCCCTGCTCGCCGAGCAGCCACCTCACGAGGTCCAGCACGAGAACGCCCTCCCTGGTATAGGACTCGTGCCTCGTGCAGGCGATGAGAACCTTCGGGGACGCATCCCTGATAGACAGAAGCGGCGCGAGCCCCCTATCGGTTTTGAAACTCGAGATGTTTTTAAGTTTCGAAACTGAGGGGCAATGCACGTAGGCATATTATCGAGAATTCGAAATTCCGACCCCAGTCACAGCATGCCGGCAGCGAGGTCAATGCGCATTCGCTCATGCTACAATCCAACCACTAGAGATGAAAACACAGTCCCCGTCGGGTAGTCGTGGGCGTGCGGGAGTCCGCATCAGTAACCTGCCTCCTTGGTTGTCCCTTCTCTGCATGGTCATCTACATAAAGGAGGAACCAACCATGCAGGTCAGCGTGTCGTCCACCCTGACCGTATATCACGACGGCAATTCTGGGTCGGGCTGGCGGAGCATGTCGAGGACGGCAGATACGGCGTCGCCCGCATCGTCTTCGGCGCGGAGCCATCCAATGAGGAAATCCTGCATTTCATTACAGGCAAATGGGCAATGCTCTCGTTCTTCGGCGACGAGCCGACCGAGGCGAGCAAGCCCGCGAAGAACCCCAAGCGGCGCGCCCGCGAGGCGTCGAGGGCCCTCAAGCAGCCAGCGATGGGCACCAAGGCGCAGCAGACACTCGCGAGCCAGCGGGACGCAATGAAACGGGAGCCGGCTCAAGCAAGAAGCCAGCGTCGCGCGGATGAGGCGGAGGCGCGCTTCGAGCAGCGGAAGCTGAAGCGCAAGCAGAAGCATCGTGGGCATTGATCGCCATTTGCAGCAAGGCAAACCATATACAGCAGCGGCGCCAGTTCCACTTGAAGCCGACGCCGCGTAGACGCTAATGGTGACGGCTATGCACGGGCACGGGCGCGCCACCGCACTTCACAGCTTGTTTCTCAAGTATTTGGGACGCACACGCGGCGTTCAAAAATGCGGAGCGACTCCGCATGGCTCGAGACTGAGCCGAGGTGCCCTACTTCTCGCCCTCCAGCAGCCCCACGATGCGGTCGATGTCGACGGCAAAGCGAGGCCTTCCCTCGCGCTCGTAGCGGTCAAGGTACGCCTGGCACTCGGAGACAATGCGCTTGGTGTTGTCGTCGATGATGCGCTGGAGTGTCTCGTAGTAGGTCGAGCCCTCGGTCCTGAAGCGGCGCTGGTAGGCCTTGGTTATGGGAAACATCTTGATGTAGTGGATGCCGTGGCGGCAGCCGGGGCGCGTCGTGGGGCGGGGTGGCAACGCAAAGTACTGGTCTTTGGGCACGTTAGGGGCGATGTTGGAACGCAGCGGCACAGCGAAGTCCCTGCGCTTCCCGCGGAAACGCAGCCTCACCACCACGATGCAGGGGCGATTGTGCTTAAGCATGAGCTCGCGGTCGCCCTCGACGAGGTCGAAGAAGTCCTGGGAGATGGATACGATCTTCATCGGTTACGCCCCCTTCATACGAAGCGGGGCCCGCATCGCTGCAGGCCCCTACAGGTGGGCGATATTCTACGCCTTGCGGCACCCCGTCGCCCACGGAGGTTAAACGTACACGTAAGCCGTACTCTGAAAGCCGCGGCTTCCGGCAAGTAGTTTATACCACGAAAGGTCGCTTTCAATGCGCATAGCTCGCAAAAAAACACTCGCTGGGCCGTCACCCCTGGCAGTTACCCTCCAATCTTCATTGGAGTCAGCAGGTCAATTCATACAGTTATGGGGGTGTATCCTAAAGGGAATCAAATTTACACCCCCATAACTAAGGAATTTTCTATTCCCACTCAATGACTAGAGCCCTGGTGTGATTGGCTGGATTACCGTTCCGGGAACCGGTATCGACCTACCTGTCCGCCAAGCTCCTTCTTCAGCTCCAGCCTAGTATCTGACTCGCGCCGTTATAAGCGAAAACCGAAGAGATGCGTCTTAGCCAAGAAAATAAAGTTAGCCTTATCTTACTGCATGATTCGTGTGTTATAGTTAGATAGCTCTAACTGTTTGGGGGCGATAGCCATGCACGAACGCAAGGGCTTCTGGGACAAGAATGCCGGTCGGTACGACCGTTTCATGCGAATCGACCGGGCGGCGTATGAGAAGATGTATGAGCTGATCCGGCCGGTGGTGAAAGCAAAAACCGTACTGGAGGTTGCCACCGGCACGGGGCTTATCGCAAAGAGCATCGTGAATGCAGCGGCGCACATCGAGGCTACGGACGCTTCTGCACAGATGATCCTTGAAGCAAAGCGGGACAATCTATCCGCAAAGCTGCACTTTTCCGTACAAGATATGTTCCGCCTGCCCTATGCACAGAAGTCCTTCGAAGTGGTGATCGTGTCCAACGCGCTTCACATAGTGCCGCATCCGGAAAAGGCCCTGCAAGAAATCAGGCGGGTGATGAAGGACGACGGCGTGCTCATCGCTCCAACCTTCACCCACGCGGGGAACTCGGTTTCCGGCAACGCAAAAGCCTTTTTCATGAGTATGGCGGGATTCCCTCTCCACAGCAGGTGGACAAGCGAGGAATACCTATGCTTCTTGCGTCAAAACGGCTGGACGGTGCAGAAAAGCGCGGTGCTGAAGGCCTCGTTCCCGTTGACCTATGCGGAATGCACGAAATCGGAGGGGCCAGATGTCGTTCTTTGAAAACACCCGCAAGCCCGTAGGCCTCGGCGGAAAACTTATGGTTGCCATGATGAATCTGGGCCACAGCCCTGTGGCGCGGTGGGGACTTCGATTTCTACGACTTGCGCCAAACGCCAAGGTGCTGGATTGCGGCTGCGGCGGCGGGGCAAACATAAAACGGCTGCTGAAAAAATGCCCGCATGGCGTCGTCAAGGGCATCGACTATTCACCCGTCAGCGTGGAGAAGGCTAGAAAGCTCAACCGAATTGCAATTCAGGAGGGGCGTTGCGCCGTTCTGCAAGGCAGTGTGGCGGATATGGTGTTTGAGGATAGCTACTTCGATGCTGCCACGGCCTTTGAGACCGTCTATTTTTGGCCTGATTTGCCCCAATGCTTCCGTGAGGTCTGGCGGACGCTGAAGCCAGGCGGGACAATTCTTATCTGCAACGAGAGCAATGGCGATACGGACAAGGACGAGAGGTGGACGCAGATCATCGGCGGCATGACCATCTACAAGGACATTGAATTAAAGGCATGTCTGGAGCAGGCGGGTTTTCACGAGGTGCAGATACACAAAAAGAAAAAGTGGCTCTGCGTCACGGCGCGGAAGTAAGGGCATCAAGCACGGGTATTTTTGCACCCCCTCCTGCACATGGCGATAGGCATGACGGTCATAGCGGCTGTGCTGGCGGCAATTGTGACAGTTTTTATTCACTGAGGAAGAAACCTATGAAATGTAAAATTGAGAAAAACACCGTTCAGGAGACGCTGATCCTCCCGCTGTATTCCCGGAAGCTGTGTACGGAGCTGTACCCGAACCTTTATAGGGATGAAACAGCGGTTCGTCTGCTCGACCAAATCGACTACGACTTTTCAGAGGCAGAGAAAAACTCCCGTAGCCTGATGCAGCGCTTTGGTGCGCTGGAGGTGGCCACACGGCAGAGTGATCTTGCTTTCGAGGTGTGGGATTACCTGAAAGGCCGCCCCAATGCGGCGGTGGTCAATCTGGGCTGCGGGCTGGACAACACCGGCAGAACCTGCGACAACGGTAAATGCAAGATCTACAATCTGGACTTCCCGGATGTGATCGCCTTGCGGCAGCAGCTACTGCCCGCCGGGGATCGGGAACAAAATATCCCCTGCGACCTGAAAGACACCGCATGGTTTGGCAAAATCGATGCCTCCGGCGGGGCGGTGTTCTTTGCCTCCGGGGTGTTCTATTACTTTCTGACCCAGCAGGTCCGGGAACTGGTGCGGGGGATGGCGGACGCTTTCCCCGGCGGTGTGCTGGTCTTTGATGCTGCCAATCGGACGGCAGTAAAGATGATCGCAAAAACATGGCTTAAGACTGCAAAAATCAAGGATGTGGGGGCATATTTTGCGGTTTCGGATGCCGCCAAGGAAATCGGCACGTGGGACAGCCGTCTGCAGGTCACAAGTCGCGGCTATATGCTGGGCTACAACGATTTGAGGGACCCTTCTGTCAGTGGCTTTTTCCGGTTTCTCGCAAGGGTCGGTGACAACGGGATGAAAATGCAAATCGTGAAAATAAGATTTTGAGAGACAAAAATGAAGCGCGCTCACTTTGACGTTGAAGAAGACGGCTTTTACGGCGCATATTGGGCGCGCAAGGGCACGGTCAATGCGTGCGCACCCAAATACCCGCGGGATTGTTTTATTCATGGACTTTAGTCCGTGCCGCGCGGCACGCGCGGCATAGAAAGCCACCCGCTCAGCGGATGGAGGCCAATTTCCGCTACGCGACAAAAACCTTCCCCCTAGCATGAGGATTGTTCAGGTCATCATACTAGGGGGAAGGTGATTGCTGTGGCCCAGAAAGCCAACAGCCTCGCGCACACGAAATGGCTGTGCAAGTACCGCATCGCACCGAGGTCAAGCTCATCGCCGCCATCGTCGAGAAGCACCCAAAGGTGCGCTTTGCCGCGAGCCGCACCTCGGCCCACGCCGACCTCTACGACCGTATGGAGCAGGCCCTGTGCGAGCGCGTGGCCAACGCGGTGGAGGTCGTCCGCTCCGACATCAGCCCCGCGCTTCTTGTCCACACCGGTCCAAACCTCGTGGGTGTGGCGGTCCAGGGACTCTAGCGGAGGCGGGGCGTCCTGCCCCAAAAACAAATGCAAAAGACGAGCACTTCTTGCCGCTCAATTGGCAAGAAGCGCTCGTCTTTTCTTAACGCGTTGTATGGCGGAGAGAGCGCAAGTTACGCGAGCGCCCTTCTTGCCAGCTCGGCCGCGCCGAGGATTCCTTGGTCGCCGCCGCAGCCCGGGGCGCAGATGTAGCTCTCCATGTCCTTAAGCTCGGCGGTCTGGATGTAGCCACCCAGATATTCGAGGGTCTTCTTGCGGACGATGCCGTAGAGCTGCTCCTGGTGCATCACGCCGCCGCCGAGGACGATGCGGCGAGGCGAGTACATGAGCACGAGGTTCGCGCACATCTGCCCCAGATAATCCCCCTCGAGCGCCCACACCTCATCGTTGTCCGCGAGCTCGGCCGCGGGCTTTCCCCAGCGCGCGGCGATGGCGGGGCCGGAGGCGAGCCCCTCGAGACAGCTCGCGTGGCTCGGGCAGACGCAGCGTCCCTCCTCGGTGGGACGGGTCCTTACCAGCATGTGACCGGCCTCGGGGTGCAGCATGCCGTGAAGGAGTCTGCCCGCGCACATGACGCCCGCGCCCACGCCGGTGCCGATGGTCACGTAGACGGCGTCCTCGAGCCCCTTGCAGCAGCCGAAGACCACTTCGCCGAGGCAGGCAACGTTAACGTCCGTGTCGTAGGCCACCGGAATCCCGAGGGCGTCGGCGAACGCGGCGCGAAGACCATGGCCTCGCCACGCGAGCTTGGGCGTCTGGAGGATGGAGCCGTAGCGCTCGTCGTTGGGGTCGACGCAGGTCGGGCCGAAGGCGCCGATGCCCAACGCGTCCACATCGCGGGCGGTGAACCACTCGATCATCTGCGGGACGGTCTCGGCGGGCGTAAGCGTCGGGGTCTCCATACGGTCGAGGACCTCGCCGTCGCCGGACACCACGGCACAGACCATCTTGGTCCCGCCGGCTTCGAGGGCGCCGAGCCTCATTTGCTTTTCGCTCATGTGATCCTCCTTACAAAGGGACGCCCGCAGTCATGGTCAACCGCGGGCGCCCATAACGTTGGCTTGTTTCGAGGCGACCCTACCTGGGCACGCGGTCCTGCCTCGCGGCAAACGGGGCGAGCACGGCGTGCGGCTCGCTTTGGTACCAGTAGGCGACGGTGGAGATGTCGTCCTCGCGCTCGTAGAGCTTGATGTCGTCGTTGCCGAGGTCCTGGAACGTCACGCGCAGGTCCTCCTTGAACGAGATCGGGTCGGGAAGGTGCCACCTGTAGAGGCCGTGCCTGGGCAGCGCGTCGTCGTTAGTCGCGAGCATCGGATTCGGGTTCGGCTTGCCCGCGCTGAAGCGGTCGCGCGTGGCGTCGCGCGTCGAGCGGTACGGGTAGCCGGCGAACAGCGCGTTGAAGCACTGCGCCTCGGGCAACGCGTGGGGCGGCCTGTCGAGGAAGGCCCAGGCACCGCCGAAGTAGTCCTCGGCTCCCGTCGAGGTGACCGTGGGGAACTCCTCGTCGCCGTCGAGGAAGAACTTCATCTCGCCCTCGCCCCACCAATAGCGCTCCAGGGCGCACAGGGCCATGTAGGTGCCGACGTAGTAGCCCTTGCCGCGCACGCCGTCGAGCACGGTGTAGTCGACGCCCCTGCGGGTGCTGCGCTCGCGGTTAAAGCGGGCGTGGAAGTACATGGCGTCGTCCGGCACGTCGGTGAGCGCGTAGTTGAACGTGTAGAAGATGTACTTAATGAACCCGGGGTGCTCGCTCGTAAGCGTGACCTTGGCGTGCTTCCTGAAGGGCATCTCGAAGTAGCAGTTCATGCCGCCCGTCGGGTTCACGCAGATGGGCATCGAGTTGACGATGGCGCGCTCACCGAAGCCGTTGCAGAAGAAGTCGCCGACAGGGCACTCGACCGAGGGGGTCTCCTCGTCGTCCCAGTAGAAGCGCAGCACGAGGTCACGCATGACGAAGCTGCCGGCGGCGGTCTTGTCGGGGACGGTCATCCAGATGTGGCGGATGATGCCGGGGCCCTCGATGTCCGCGAGCGTGATGGTCTCGCCGGACTCAAGGGGCACGCAGCACGAGCCCTTGCGGCCGACGCCGAGGTGGCTGGCCGACATGGCGGCGCGGCCCTTCTCGCCCGTGATGTTCTCGGGGGTGATGGCGCGGCTTTCCTCACCGCCGTGCATCCACACGTCCTTAAGGAACTCTCTCATCGTCGACCTCCTCTATTCGTCGTCGTCGCACTCGGCGGAACTGGCACCGTTCACGTAGATGATCTGCTGGCGCGCCTCGTTGACGAGGGCGTCGAAGTCGAGTTTCTCGTCGGGGCGCGCGAGCGCGACCGTCATGGCGAGCGGGAGGTTGACACCCGCGATCACGTGGATCCGGTCGGAGGCGAAGCGGGAGAAGCGCTGGTTCACGCTGCCGCCGAGCGCGTCGGTGAGGACGACGACCTCGTCAGTGCCCGAAAGCGCCGCCTCGACCGCCGCGTCGAGCCCCTCGCCGTTGTCGTTCACGTAGGCGCACACGGCGTTGATGGCGTCGCTCTTACCCGTAAGGAACTCGAGGGTGTCCTTGAAGCCCTGGGCGAGAAGGGAATGGCTCGCCACAACTATCTTTCTCATTGATTCACCAATCTCTTGGGTCGAAGCTAGGCGAGGATGCCGGCGGCGGAGGCGACCATCGCGAGGACAATCACCACGAGGATGAGGGCCGTCATGCTCGCGTTCTTCTTGGTAAGAAGGTAATACGCGCTTCCCGTGATGGCGGCGGGAATCATGGCAGGCAGGATCTTGTCGAGCAGCGGCTGAATCTCCATCGCGACGTCGCCGAAGCTGAAGCTAATCGGGCAGGTGACGCCGATAACCGAGGCGATGAGGCAGCCGACCACGGTGAGGCCGAGCACGGAGGCGGCGGCAGTGAGGTTGGGAAGCTTCTCGCTGAAGTCGGTGACGAGCTTCACGCCCTGCTTGTAGCCGAACTCGAGGGCGTGCATGCGGACCCAGAAGATGGCCAGGATGAGCGCGAACCAGATGCCGGCTCCCACGGGGTTGCCCTCGATGGCCATGTAGGCGGCGATGGAGCCCATGATGGTCGGGATCATGGTCATGAGCAGGGAGTCGCCGACGCCGGCGAGCGGTCCCATGGTGCCGATCTTCAGGTCTTGGACGGCGTCCGCCGCCGCTAGGCCGTCGCGCTCCTCCATGGCCACGCAGGCGCCAAGGATGATGGCGGCGAGCCAAGGCTGGGTGTTGTAGTAGCGGAAGTGGTTGTTGAGCGCTTGCTTATAGTCCTCGTCGTTCGTGTAGATCTTCCTCAGGACCGGCGAGAGGGCGTAGGCGACTGAGGCGCCCTGCTGGGTCTGGTAGTTGAAGGTGCACACGCTCATGAGCCAGCGCCAGTTCGCGTTGCGCAGGTCCTTCTTGGTGACCTTGTAGCCGGAGGGCTTGCCCTCGGCGACGGCGGTGATGTTCTCGTTTTCCATGGTTACTCATCCTCTCCGATGAAGGCGTCTGCGGAAGCGTGGGCGGCGAGCTCGGTGTCCCTCTCGGCACGCTGGTAGAACGCAATCGCGAGGGCAACGCCGACGATGGCGGCGCCGATGATGGGCACGTTCAGGAAGGCCGAGAGGAAGAAGCCGGCGAGCAGGTACTGGAAGTACTTGGCGGTTGGCATGTAGCGGAGCAGCATGGCGATACCGACGGCCGGGAGCATCTTGCCGGCGAGGGTGAGGCCGGAGAGGAACCACTGGGGCATGACCTCGAGGAGCCAGTTGACGGCGGGCTGGCCGAGCGTCACGGAGACAAAGACGGGCAGGGCGGCGCACAGGCCGAAGAGCGCGGGGCAGACCCACAGGATGGCGTTCATCTGATTGAACTTACCCTCGTTGCAGAACTTCTGGGACTTCTCGACGACAAAGCCGTTGAGGATCTTGGCGACGACGTCGAGCTGGATGCCGAGCATGCCGACCGGCAGGCCGATGGCGAGGCCCGTGTCGGAGCCCAGGGTCACGCCGTAGGCGGTGGCGATGATGGCCATCGTGCCGTAGTCGGGAATGGAGGAGCCGCCGAAGCCCGCGACGCCGAGCTGCATGAGCTGAATGGTGCCGCCGATGACAAGGCCGGTCTTCCAGTCGCCCATGACGACTCCGGTGATGAGGCCCCAGAAAACGGCGTGATTGACGAAGATCATCGGGATGCCGTAGTAGTCCACGTGCTTGATGAAGGCCAGCAGGGTCAAAAGGACGACCTGCAGGATAGTGAAGTTGACCATATTTCCCCCTTAGATGAGGTCTGCGACGGAGACGGGCTTGTCGGCGGGCACGAACTGGGCCGTCACCTTGACGCCACGGGCGATGAGCGCCTTGTAGCTCTGGACGTTCTCGGCGGAGGCGTAGGCGCGCTGGGTGAGCTGGATGCCGTCCTCCTTGACGAGCGAGCCGCCGACGACCAGCGACGGGAGCTCGACGCCCGACTCGACCAGGCGAAGCATCGTCTCGGGCTCCTTGGCGATGACGAAGACCTTCTCGCGGTCGTACTTGCCCGCGGCGAAGTTCTTGAGCGCGGTCTGCTCGGAGATGATCGAAACGGCCATGCCCGCGGGGCGCGCCATCCTCATGGTGGACTTCAGGACCTCGTCGCCGGCGACCTTGTCGTCGATGACCATGACTCGGGTCGCGCCCGACACCGGGGCCCACTGCGTCACGATGATGCCGTGAAGCAGGCGATTGTCGATTCGTGCCATAACAACACTCATGTTTGCTCCTATCAAATGAAGTTTTGCGTTCGGTACTGCCTCGGCGCTATCCGGATTCGCGCCGGGCAAGGGGTTATCGGATTATTGAGGACGCGCGGTCAGCTTGCGGCGGCGTGGGGAAGGTCACTCGTCGAGCAGGAGGTCCGAGGAGCCGAGGCGCTCTTCTCGCGCCGGGGCGGCGCTCACGCTTATGTAGTCGAAGACATATGCGATCTCGCTTACGGGAACCTCTACGCGATAGCGCGTCGAGATGCTCGAGAAGCTCTGCCTGAAGGACTCGATGAAATCGGCGCGTTCCTCCTCGAAGCGGTCCTGGCCAACGTAGGTCTCAATGGGGTTTCTGGTAACAAGGCGCTCGACGAGACAGCAGAGGTGAACGTAGAGCCCAATGATGGCGTTGCTGCCGATCTTCTCGCCTGTCCTGCGCTGAAGCTCGTGCACGGCGCTCTCGATCTCATGGAATAGCCGCTCCGGGTCGAGGATGGTGATGGAGCGGATGACGTTCTGCAGCGTCATGTTCGAGAGCAGCTTCTCGTGGAAAGAAGAGAGCTCGGAAGCGTCAAGCCACCTGCCGAACACGGCATCAACCTTAGAGGCGGACGCCGTCGACATGATGTCCTCGAGGGCGACGAAGGGGACGGAGGCGACCCCGGGGTCTCCCGTGCCGATGACGGCGCAGACGCGGTGCTCGGAGAAAACGGCGTCGTTCGACCCGTTCGCGACGAGCTGCTTGAAGGGCCTCGTGAGCAGGCGCGCGCCTATGGTGCGCGGGAGGCTCTGCGAGACGAGCTGGCGTATCCTCTCCGCGGCGTCGACCCCGGACTCGGAGCAGAAGACGATGGCGTCCTCACGGTTGACGCGCTCGATCACCTTGCAGTGCGTCACGCACGCGGCGGTCGCATCGCCAAGAACCTCGGCGATGGACTTGCCGCCGAGCAGCCCGACCCCGATCTCGAGCGCAAGACCGGTAGAGACGTTGTTCACCACGCCGATAGTGGAGTCGGTAACGTTCTCGAGGGCCTTATAGGCCTCCTCCAAGGAGCCCATGTCGACGAGGAACACGACCCCGGTGCAGTAGGAATGGCGGTCGACGAGGCGCTGGAGCGGACCGACGATGTCCTTCAGCTGCTGGTCGTAGGGCATGTCGACAGCCTCGTACACATGCATGCCGAGCATACGGTTCGCCGCGTCGGCGATGCTCGTCGCCGTTGAGTAGCCGTGGGACAAGATGACGCAGAGCGTCCGAAGGGCCTTCGCATCGCGAGACTCCGATGCGACGCACAGCGTCAGAAGCGTCTTCGTGAAGTGATCGAGCGAGATTCCCAGCGCCCCTTCCACGTCTGCGGCGACCTGATCGGAGACACTCGAGGCAAACGGCAATTCGGAGGTCACGGCACCGAGGAGATGGGAGATTTGCTCCGCACAGGCAGACTTTCGCTTAGCCAGGCCGATACCCGGCCACAACTGCAGGCAAATCTCCTGGGCCAGTAGAAAAGCGACCTTCCTCGAAAGCTCGATGCCATAAGAAGAGCCTGCGTCGGCAAGGACCGCGCCCACGACGCGCTCGAAGGCGCGCGACCTCGAGGAGGCGACGCCGTGGTCGAAGATCAAGTGATCCTCAACGCCGCGCACAGCGGAGACAGCTTGCGAGACAAGCTCGGAGACAGAGAGCTCCCCGGCGCAGAATCGCTCATCGAGGGAGCACAGGGCATCGAGCGCCTGCTCGACCGGCCCTGTGCTCTCGGCGGCATCCAGAGACGCGTCGATCAGAACGCCATCGTCGGGCTGTTGATCGATCTGCGCGGAGGAGAGGAGCCCGCTGGGAAGAAGATACGGGCGAACGACGACGTAGTCGCCCTCGCGATTGAGGAACGCTTTGGCACAGCAGTTCGTCACGCAGGCGCGCAAGCCGGCGATGTTATCGGAAAAGTCCGCGTTCACGAGGCAACGGTATGCGCCGCGGCTGATCTTCACATCAGAACCGATTCGGCACCCCTCGCTGCGCAGGAAGCTCAAGATGAGATCCTCGCGCTCCTCGGGGGTCCGCTCCTTGAGTGAGGGGACGCGGGCACAGATGGGCATTTTGCTGTAGGCCGAGGAAACCTTCAGGTCATCGGCGGAAAGCGTCGTCGAAAGAACGAGGCGAGCGCGCGGCGCATCCTGGGAGGCATCGAGCCCGAGGGCCGTCGCAAGGCAGTGCTCCATCGCAGAGGGAGAGAGTGCCTCGATGCCGTTGATAAAGACCACACCCCCGCGCGCTTTCGCGATCGACTCGTCAAGAAGCCCGTTGAACGAGGCGGCGTACGGGACCCCGGCGCAGTCGATGCGCACATAGGAGGAGTCGCGGGACAGCAAGCCCTGGTTCTTGCCGTACTCGTACACAAGGCGAGAAAGGAAAGACTTACCGACACCCACGCCGCCGCTCAAGAGGATGGCAGGCCAAACGGAGGGTACTGAACCGCAGCCTTGCACTGCTCGACAACGGAGCTGAGGCTCATGTCGAAGCCCACGGCACGCGCGAAGTCGCGGTGATCGGCGATTCCCGTCGCCTGGATGAGGTCGGCGAGCGAGGCATACTCGCTTGCAGAGAGCTTTACCTGAAAACGCTTCTGGAACGCGCGGCGATGAAAATAACGGACAGGCCTGCCCGCCACCTTAACCACAAGACCGGCGCGAACAAGGTCGTTGAGGTACTGGCTCGCCAGGCTCCTGGAGATGATGAGCGTCTCGGCGATGTCGGAGGTGGACAGACGGGCAAGGTCGTCGAGCGAGACGGCAGAGGTGAGGGCCTCGAGATGCTCGAGAATCCTGTCCCTCATGTCGACGGGTTTCTTTGCCAAGCTGTCCTGTGTGGTCTTGTCCATGACTTCTTACCTCCTCGTACAAGGAGTATAAGGGGAGAACAGAGAACGGAAGGGGGCGCGTGGGGGAATCAACAGCTCCGAGGAAAAGTCCACCACTTGAGGGGCAGAAAACAACGGCCATTGAACATTCAGGGCCGACGCTCAACACTTCGGCTCGACACTTCGCTTTGGAAAGGGCCCTGCGCGATGGTGCAGCCCTCCATCTCGCAGCACAGGTCGCCGAAGGTCGCGAGGATGCGCTCCTTCTGTTCCGTGGGCGAGACGGCTCGGTGGGCAAGGTCCTCTCAAAAGGGGTCGTCCGACGCCGCAAGACCTCGATGACCGACTACCGCCTCGAGCAAGTGGCGGATTACCTCTGCACCATCGAACTTGCCTTGGTCAAGTGCGAGGCCAAGGAGAACGGTGAGACGTACAACAAGTTCTTCGGAGGTATAGGCTCTTTCAAGAGGAACTGGCTCAAGCAAGCCCGCAGCAAGCGGATATAGCTGGTCTCGCGGTTTCGCAAGGAACGGTCGGTTCTCCTCTGGCGAGGAACCCCGGGCGACGTGCTTCGAGCAGCGGAAGCTGAAGCGCAAGCAGAAGCAGCGCGGGCATTGATCGGTGCCGACATGGGCCCAGACGTGAACAGCGCTACGTCCCCTGTTCACGGGGCGCGAAACCGCAAAGGTTGCACAGAGGTTGCAAAATAAGAAGCCCCCGACCTGTTTTCGCAGGTCAGAGGCTTGAAATCAACGAATATCGTTTATTCCCACTCGATAACGAGCGCCGCAGCTAGAAAGGCAGCTCACTTTTTTACAATGCAAGCTAACAGGCGTTTCTTCGACGGAATTTGGTCCTCATTTGGTCCTCGCGCATAAAACGAAAAGGTTGATTCGAGATCTTTAATCAGCTGGATCATCCTTCGTCAGACATTTGACCCAGCGATAATTTTCATCATCAAGGCGCGAAACCAACTCATGGCGATCTCTGTAGCGCAATGCTATAGGTTTAGGAAATAAATCGTCTTTTACAGAAGCAGTCAGCTCGCGAGGCGCATTGTTATCTACCAGCGAGATCATTGCAAGAACGTACCCGCTATAGAGACCATCTACATAGCCTGTTTGATGCAAATTTTCAATAAGTAAATCAGTCGGCAAGCCGCAATACCCACTTGGCACTAGGCCTTCTTCTACGAGTTGAGAAGACCAGAGGGACATAATCTCGTCCTCGTCTTTCTTGCTCAGTTTTCCTAGGAGATCATCAAAATCGATACCCTGAACTTTATCGTTAAGGTATGCAAACAGGATTCGAATGAAACTCTTAGCCGTCGAAGACAGCTCGCGATTGATTTCTTCCTTTAGCTCATTGGCGACTCCATCGCCCAATTTCGTTTCTTTATTCATATCCTCTCCCTTCCCAACAGCTTGCCTCAAAGCAATATGTTCCGACCCGCCAATGGCAGAAACTTGCTAAGCAAGCGCATATCCCCTCTTGAAACGTTCGTCGAAGGGACAGAAATCGCTATAAACATGACCGTCAATAAGCAGCGAACCATTCGGTTGGCGTATCGTATGCTGCCGAAACTTATCGACATAGTCATCAGACTTATCATGTTCGAAATAGCTGAACCGATCGAGCCACTCGTCGTATTCATCGGCCCGCTTCACACGAGTCTCGTACTTCTTTGCCCATTCAAAAAGAAAAGAGTCGGAAACAGGTCCCCTCGCGAGGAGCACTGGGCCGTCTTCCAGCTGAACCGGAATCAACCCATATGAGGCCGAAAGCTGAAATAATGCGTGGGCCGCTTGGACAGGACTGCCGAAATCGGTAAATACAAGCGCCCCTCTCTTCACGCCAAGAGCAGCAGACAGTTTTTGGAGTGCAGCGAATTTTGGCACCCTAGCCCCTTGTTCATACGAACGTAGCGTTGCAAGGGAAAGATCGGTCTCTCGGGCCAAATCCGGCTGAGTCTTCGCAGGAGTGCACCGCGCCCTTAGCTCGGGCAGTTTCTTCGACTGCATTCTATTCTGCCAGGGTGTAATCAGTATCCAGGACTCTCGCGGATCGTACTCGTAGCGCAAGGGAAACTGGGACGGGTCAAAGTCAGCCGCGAAGTTGTCCTTCCATCTTTCATAATCATCCCGGTCGGAGTCGCTCTCAACCTGAGCATACTGAGCAGCCCATTTCTTCAGGAACGCCTTCATGAAAGATGAAGTCGGCTTGAGCGCAGAATAGCGCTCATTTGCAACGGGCTCGAACCCGTATGTCGCGGCAAATTGAAAGAAAGCCTGAGCAATTAGGTCCGTATCACTGAAATCGTAGTAGCGAAGCGCCTCGGCTCGTATGCCAAAGGCGTTCGCAAGCCCCTCAAGATGCTCCTCTTTCGGGGCCGACTTCATCAGCTCGTAATTCCTTAAGGCCGATTCCGGGATTCCCGCCGCCTGCGCAGCCACCTTTCGGGTCCATTTACGCGCCGAGCGGAGGCAAAACAGCTTCTGAGATAGTTGCTGCCTCCCCCAGCGCTTGCTCGTTTGTTCCCACTCCCTGTCGGCCGCAAACGACGACAGGGCCTCCGAGATTGTACCGACGTAGTCGACGGCAGTCATTCAGATACACCTCCAAAGAATAGCTGCCCTTAAGTCTACACGCGAAATCTAGTGCGTACAAAAAATGTAGGAGATGTGGCCAGATTGGAAATATTCCAGTTTTCGTCGTAGCTAATACCTTTCTTGTACATAATCGAGACAAGGGGCAACAGGTGTCCCATCCTAGAAAGGAGACTGCATATGACACGTCAGCTTATCGGCGCGGAGGAGGTTGCCGAGATCACGGGCATGAGCAAGTCCTATTCGTTCAAGCTAATCAAGACCTTGAATACAGAGCTTGCAGCTCAGGGAATCATGACCATCCCCGGGAAGGTCCAGCGCTCGTATTTCGAGGCACGTCTTCTCTCCGCCCCTTCTAAGCAGAAGGCGGCGATGACTAATGTCAGTTAGCCGCGACAAGAAGCGCGGGACTTGGACGGTTGAGTCTTGGTACCGCAACTCCATGGGCGAGCGCCACAAGAAGACGAAGCGCGGGTTCGTCTCCAAGAAGGAGGCTGTGGCTTGGGAGCGCGACTTCCTCGCCTCCTGCAACGAACGTGTCGAGGTCACCGTCGAGGCCTTCGTCAAAACCATGTACGCACGTGACATCTACCCTCGACTGCGAGTCGGCACCAGGCTCACCAAGGATGTCATTATCGACAAGTACATCCTGCCCATTTTTGGCCCCATGCGCCTTTGTGACGTCAAGGCTGCGGACGTGGTGCGTTGGGAGAATTGGCTCCTTGAGCAGAACCTGTCGCAGAGCTATCTCCACACCATCTGCAACCAGTTCTCAGCCATCTTCAACCACGCCGTCCGATTCTACCGCCTGCCCCAGAATCCCATGTTGGCGGCGGGAAAGGTCGGCTCCAAGCGCCCCGAGAAGGAGATGCTCTACTGGACCCCTGCCGAGTTCAAGCGCTTCTCCCAGGCCATCGAGGACAAGCCGCTCATCTACCTTGCATTCCTCACGCTCTACCTCTCGGGCTGTCGCGAGGGCGAGCTCCTCGCCCTCCGTCCGGAAGACATCGACTTCAATCTCAACGTTATCCGTATCCGTCATTCCTACGCCCGCATCAAGGGCGAGGACGTTATCGGTCCACCCAAGACGCGCGCCTCGAAGCGGGACATCGTCATGCCGAGCCTCCTTCGTGAGGAACTGCGTGATTATCTGTCGACACATCCCGAGATCGCCCCTACCGACCGGCTCTTCCCCGTCACGAAGCACGCGTTGTCGCATGAGATGAAGAGGGGTTGCGAGCTCTCGGGCGTGAAGCGCATCCGCATCCACGACATCCGCCACTCGCATGTCAGTGCGCTCATCAACAGCGGCTACTCGCCCACGGCGATCGCCGACCGCATGGGTCACGAGACCGCCGAGGTCACGGAGATGTACTCGCATCTTTTCCCCTCGACCCAGCACGACCTTGTGGAGGCGCTGGACGAGGTGATGTCGGATGTCTAGGCCGATTGTGGACGCCAAAGGACGCCGTCGCTGCAAGACTATCGCCTTCCGCATGTCGCCCGCAGAGGCGGACCAGCTCGACCTCCGCGTCGCTTTGAGCGGTCTGTCGAAGCAGGACTTCATCGCGAGAAGCCTGCTGGAAGGCACTTTTACTGTGGTCGCAACCACCCGTATGCGCAAGGCGGTTAAGGAGCGCATGGGACCTGTCGTAGCGGAACTCCGGCGTATCCGGCGCGCAGGAGATATGGACGACGAGCTCGTCGAGTCGCTTGAAACGCTCGCCGCCTTTGCCGGATCGTTCGCGCCCGAGCGCTCCCCTGTGGAGCTTGAAGACGCCCTAATCGCAAACCTGGGTCTGGACGACGGCCTCCCCTACCAAAGCTCGGCCGTCGCCCAAAAACATGAGCCCACACGTAAGGAGGACTCTGTCGATGAATCTTAGCATGATGAATTCCGCCCGACGCCGCGCCGTCTTGCGCGACTACCGCCTCGACCACCCCTTGTCGGAGGAAGAGCTGGTCGAGCGCCTTATCGACACGGAGCTTCGCCTCCGCCGGCTCGAAGCACTTGCCTCCGCCAAGAACCACCCCATCAATGGCCCTCGCCGTCACCATTCTTGTGAGGCGATCTGATGGGCACGCAGAAGCACGACGACGCCCCCGAGCCGCAGTCCCCGGAGCGCCGCTCCCCGCCGACGGTCAACGAGATCGTCGAGGAGCTCAAGTCTCTTCCCCTGAACGTCGGCTACAACCGTCTCGCGAACGAGCTCTTCAAGACTGGGCCCCTGCCCTGGGATGCAGATTCGCAGGAACGCCGGTGGCGCGATAGCGACGACGCACGGCTCTTCGCCCTCCTCCAGCAGATCATCTCTCTCCAGAAGGAGAAGTTCATGCTGCTCGCGCTGACCATCGTCGGCGAGGACAACGCCTATGACCCGCTCGTTGCTATGCTCGATGCCCTCACCTGGGACGGCATCCCGCGCGTAGGGACGCTCCTCAATGTCTACCTTGGCGCGGAGAGGAACGCATACGTCTCGGAGGTCGAGCGCATCTTGTTCTGTGAGGGCATCGCCCGCGTCTACAGCCCGGGCTGCAAGGCCGATTACATGCCCATCCTTTGCGGTGCCGGAGGCATCGGCAAGTCCTCCTTCGCGAGGGGCCTCGCCATGCGCGACGAGTATTTCAGCGACTCCGTGATCAACCTCGGCGACGTCAAGCTCACGGGCGAGCAGAACCGGGGCAAGTGGATCATTGAGATTCCCGAGCTCAACGGCATGTCCGAGCGCTCTATCGAGAGCGTGAAGGCTGGGGTCACCCGTCAGGTCGATGAATTCCGAGGGGCCTATTGCCGCAGGACGGAGGCGTTTCCCCGGCGCGTGGTCTTCGTCGGTACCACGAACGAGGCCGACTTCCTCCGCGAGCGGACGAGTGGTGCAAGGCGCTTCCTCCCGGTGCTCTGCGGCATCGAGCGCACGGAGAGTTCCGTCTTCGACGAGAGCTTTCCCGCCGCCGTCCACCAGGCATGGGCAGAGGCCCGCACGTGGATGAAGACGGGTGATCCCCGCTTCTCGACCGTCCTAACGCCTGAGATGGAGACAGAGGCGGCCGCACAGCGCGGACGCTTTGTCGAGGAGGACCCCTGCGTGCAGAAGGTCCTCGCGTATCTCCCCGACAACACCGACCGTCCCATGTGCACGTTCGAGATCCTCGACAAGGCCCTCCATCTCGAAAAGACCAAGGCCAACTGCAAGATGGTCAGCCGCATCCTGTCATCGCAGTGCCCTGGATGGGTCCCGGGCAACAAGCGCCTCTGTCCCCCGTACGGCAAGCAGCGCTGCTGGGTGTACCGGGAGACGGATTAGGGCCGATGGAGGTGCCGCAGCATTCCGTTGCGGCACCTCCCTCGCCGCCCCTCACCTGCAAAGTCTCTCGATGGTGCCAAAGGTGCCATTGGCCCAAAAACTCTTTCCTGCTCTTTGGCACCTTCGGCACCGCAACGTTTCGCCGCAGCTAGAAGCGTTACCAACGAAGAAGCTCAAATGAATCGCCGGTACCCATACGGCACCGGCAGAGAGGAAAACCATGATGGAACTTGTCAAGAAAATCAAATCGCATCTCGACGACCTCCTCGGGACCGTCCCCAAGCACAAGGACGACGCCGTCGGCTCCGTGCTCACCCATCTGCTGGAGTCCGACCCCGACCTGGGCTTCGCGCGCGCGGCGCGCCCTGTCGAACACCCGGGCTTCACGCGCATCGTCCGTGCCGGAATCGCCTACTACGCGAAGCCGGATTTCAAGATTCTGAACCCGTTCAAGGAAGGCGGGAACGGCGTCTACTTCGTCAAGGGCTGCAACGACGACCCGACCGGCATCTTCTTCACCGATGCCTACCGCGTCAACGATGCGGAATACGGCGACGCCATCGAGGCCTACCTCTTCGCCTACGGCATCCCCCGCGATGACCTCGCCATGGTGCCCGTCACCTTCTGGCCCAGGACCTACGAGCGCACGCCCGAGAACATCGCCGCCCTCCGCGCCGTCGGTGCGCCCCTCCCGAACGAGGGACTCTAAAATGGCCATCGGAAAAGACGGGTCGAAGGTCATGAGCCTCCGGCTCCCTGACAAGGCATATCGCCGCCTCCACGCCTACGGGGTTTCCAAGGATCTTAGCGACAGCGCAGCCGCCCGCGAGCTCATCGCCGCCGGACTCGCCTCCGACGGCCTGGCGCTCTACTCCACTGAGCTCGGAACCTATCTGCGCGGCGTCATGCAGCCGCTGCTCGAGCAGCTCGACCACATGCTCGACGAACGCAACGCCGAGCAGGAGGACCGCATCGCGCGCGTCGTGCACCGCGCGACCCGCGCCTCTATCGTCGCGGCCATCGCGGCGGTCGAGATCGAGAAGGGCACGTTCGAGGGCCTGGATGGCGTGAGCGCCTCGGACATCTACGCCGCTTACGACAAGCAGGCCGGCCTCATGCAGCGCGGCATGACGCTCTCGGAGGCGAGGGAGCGCCTTTCTGATGGCAAGTCGTAGCAGCCTCGTCGTGAACGCCCGCGTGCACCTCTCCGGGTCGCGCGGGCGTTCCGCCGTCATCACCAACAACGTCGAGTACGTCGCCACGCGCGAGGGGGCCGACAAGTCAGCCACCGTCGACGACCTCAGGCGCTACGAGCTCGCAGAGAGGATGGGGCTCGTCGGCTACTGCGCCGAGAGACCCGGGTCGACCGCGCTCTTCGACCAGAACGGGGCCGTCCAGCTCCGCACGGCCCGCAAGGAGCTCGAAAAGGCTGACGGCGCGATTGCTACCGTTGTGCTCAGTGTCCGCAGGGACGAGGCATGCGAGCTCGACCTCGCGTGCAAGGAGGACTGGCAGCGCTTCTGCCGCCGAAACCTCGCGCCGGCGCTTGCCGAGGCAATGGGCATCCCCGAGTCCAGCGTCCGTTGGGTAGCCGCCGAGCACGAGAACCACCCGAATTCCAAGCACGTGCACGTTATTGCGTGGTCGTCCGATGGCTCGTTCGATTCGCTCATGGCCCGCAACAGGCTCGACCGGGCAAGAAACGCGCTCACCGACGCGGCCCTGGCCCCGGCGCTCGCGGCCGAGTATGAGGCCCGCGACCTCGCGAGGTCGCGGGCGATCGACGCCGTCCGCCATATCCCCGCCGACGAGATTGGCGTCACTCTGCCTGCGGACGGCCGAATCTCCTACGCGCACCTCCGCCGCTGGCACCCAGATGTCGCCAAGGCCGTCGATGTCGCAATCGCGGAAGCAGGGACGAGGCATCCTGAAATCAAAGGGGCGAGCGCCGCCTACAGCAAGTCCGTGGAGCGCTGCGCCGGCCTCAAAGGCCTCGAAAGCGCTGCGCGAGATCGCTACGTGAACGACGCCATGCAGGAGCTACGCGCGCGCCAGGGCAACGCCCTGCTGAGGGTCATCGCACCCGACCGGACAGCGGGCCCCGAAAGGGAACTGATGAGGTCCGCAAGGCCGGACGGCGGGCCTGCAACGGAGCGCAAGCGTATGAGGCCGCTCGTCGGCGAGGTCCGCGCCTGCGTCACCGGTGAAGATCTGGAGGGGGCGCGAGAAGCCGTCCGCGAGCTCAGGCCCATCCCGGAGAGGTGTCTCCGGTCATGTCCGTCCTACGCGCTTTCTATGGCAAAAGCCCCGGTTGCCGTGAGCAGAGCCCTTACCAAAGCGCTCGCGTTCGCAACGGAGAACCCCAGAAGCAAGAAGGACCCGTCAGATGAGGTCGGCCAGAAAGCCGAGCGCGCGCTCGCAAGGGCGCTCGCAGCCGCTGCATCGGCCGCGATCAGGGGCGATGCGGCTGGCATCGTGCTCGACCCCGCGAAAACCATAGTGAAGGGAATGATTCTATGAGCAAGCAGAAGAGCTTCAACGTCGACGAGGGCGCGCATTTCAAGCGCTGTGTCGCCGCCGGTACGGCCGCTGGGACCGCGATCGCACTCGTCCTGCTGCCGGCAGCATGGCACTGGCTGGAAGCATGGGTCACCGGCATCGCCGCGACGCTCACAAGCTTCGGGACGGCCGCAGCACCCGAACTCCCCGATATCATGTTCCAAAACCCGCTCGAAGTCCTGCCGGAGCTGATCCAGGACGACGCCTTCCTCGTGGGATGCGTGGCGACCCTCGCCATCTCCACGATAGCAGGCGTCTGGAGCCACTTCGACTGGTCGCGCTGGCTCCACGACGGGACCTGGGTCGGTGGGCGCCGCGCGCCGGGCGCGCCCATCCACGGCGACGCGAGGCTCATCTCGGCGCACGGTGAGCTTAAACATAGAAGCGAGTCGTGGAAGGAGGGCGGCAAGCCCTCGGGCGGCACGTTGGTCGTGGGCGAGATCGGGAGGAGCGTCAGGCTCATCGACTCGGTCCACGCCTGTATCCTCGCCGAAAGCGGAGAGGGCAAGAGCAGGCGCGTCGCCATTTTGTCAGCCTTGGCTAACTTCGAGCAAGGCCGTTCCCTCATCATCAACGACATCAAAGGGGAGCTCCGCGCCTTTCTCGAGCCGACGTTTGAAAAGGCCGACACGCATCGCATCGTCGACGTGATGTTCGATTCGCCCGCCTCTTCGGCGCGGTTCGACCCGCTCGAGAGGGCGAAGGAAGCCTTTAATGCGGAGGGAACCGGCGGCTGCACCCGCGAGCTGCGGGAAGTCGCGCGCTGCATAGTGCCCGCACCGTCGAAGGGACAGCCGTTCTTTTATGACGGGGCCCGGAACCTGTTCGTCGGCATCTCCCTCGCCCTCATCGAGGGTCCGTCCATCCCCAATGAGGAAAAGACCGTCATGTCCGTCGCCGCGGCGATCTCGCCCTCGGGCGAGAAGGGAGCGCTCGAGCGCGTCGCCGCCCTGGCGGCATCTCTGCCTTCAGGTGACCCCGCACTCCCCTTTCTCGGAGGCCTCAACGGCGAGCACGGAGGCGGCCCGGGCATCGTCTCGACCCTCAGCAATTGCCTGACCGAATACATCGACGGCAACGTGGCGAGGATGCTGCACGACGACGAGTGCGGGCTCGACGGCATCGGCGAGGAGCCCACGGTGGTCTTCGTCTCGTCCTCCTCAGCGACCGGAAACTACAAGCGGCTCGTGCAGACGTTCGTTTCCCAGGCGCTCTCGGCGCTGCGCTCCTGCGCCGGCGCCCACGCCGGCCGCTGTCCCGTAGAGACCGTCCTCCTCCTCGACGAGGCGGCCTCCCTCGGCCGCAACGAACGCATCGTCCAGGACCTCGGTGAAATGAGGTCAGAGGGGATCCGCGTCCTGTGGTTCTGCCAGTCGCTACTTCAATTGCAATCGGTCTCCGGCTACAGCCGCGAAGAAGCCGAGACCATCCTAGACCTCCTCAAGGACAAGGTCGTACTCTCGTGCTCGAACCTCGAAACCGCCCGCAAGCTCTCCGAGTCCATGGGGTCCTACACAGCGGTTGCGCAATCCACAAGCCGCACAAAAGGAGTGAACACTGGCTCGACGGGAACGAGCGAGGGCCTCGTGCGCAGGCCCCTCATAACTCCAGACGAGATCCAGCGCTGGACGGGCCGCGAAACAGGCGCGCTCGTGATCCACGACGGCGTACCTATGGCCTTCCCCAGCCGAGACGTTACCGAAACGTTTGTGGGCGGCATGCTCGGCATGACATCGCCCGAGGCCGAGCGCACGCTTATGGAGCGGTCCATCGCTTCTCGCAAAATGCGAAACAAGGAGGTACCGAGGGTATGGAATGGCATCGTTGTAAACAACATCGCAGCGGCGGGGCGGAAAGCGGCCGACAGCTACGTTCCCGAGGGGTTCTAGCCCCCCATAATCGCCCGTTACCAGCAAGAACGTCCCATAAGACTACGCGCCCGCACCCGTGCACTACGCGCGGGCGCGGGCCCTTTTGATGCACCGCTCAGGCTTTGACCTGCGCATTCGAACTCGGCTCGCCGAGTTGCGCCGTTCGCCTTCGGCGAAACGTAGTGGAGCCTTATCCTGCACCGCCACTTCGTGGCGGAAAACCGAATCCAAAGCGATGCGTAGCATTCGAGCCATAGCGCCGAAAAATGACGCCAGAAGCCGGCAGCCGAGCTAGCCATCGAACAGGTCTGAATCGAAAAACTCTCTCAAGGAGACGCCGAGCCCGCCTGCGATGCGCTCGATATTCTCGATGGAGACGTTGCGCTTGCCGGTCTCGACTTCGGCGAAATAGGTGCGCGACATCTCGATGGAATATGCGAAGGCCTCTTGGCTCACGCCGAGCCCGGCCCTCAATTCCTTGACGCGAAGCCCCACGCGCATCTTGGGGCCCAGTTGAGTCATCGGCACCTCCTTACCGTCGGTGTCAATGATTCGGCCCTGTTCTATATAAGTCACACCTATATAAGTGACAATTTGAAATACAATACGGGAATCAGAGGATTTCAATCTGGGAGGAAGCACGATGAACATTGAAATCTCTAGGAGGGCGTTTCTCGCAGCGGGACCCCTCGCCGTCATGGGCTCGCTCGGGCTCGCCGGGTGCGGCAAGAGCAGCATCAGCGGCAAGACCCTCTACTACTACTCGGTTTGCGGCAGCGTGGCCCTTGGCAAGGTGTGCGCGAACAAGCCCGGATCCGCGTCGACGATCAAGTTCGAAGAGAGCACCTGGCACTATGTCGGCTCCCAGGAGCTCAGCGGCGATTGGGAAGCCGAGGGCGACGATGTGGTTCTGTCCTCCTCGCAGCTAGGCACCGTTACGCTCGTGAGGCAGGACGACGGGAGCTACGTGCCCTTGGGGTGCGAAGACTACGGCGAGAGGTACTTCGAGGACGAGTCGGCGGCAAAGTCCTACTACGACGAATACACGGCGGCCACGCCCGACAGGGTGAGAGACACACTGGAGAGTGCCACCTGGTCGGTGAAGAACCCGCCCTCGACCCAAACCGTCGCAGAGACGCTCTCGTTCGACGACGGCTCGCTCGCATTCACGAAGGGCGAATACCAGAGGAAGGGCTCTTACACCGACGCCCCGCGCGAGAGCTCATGGCTCGCCTCGGACCATTCCGGCGAATACGAGCTCGACGTGACCTCCCAATGGGTGAGCTCGGACGGATCGTCGCCGCGACCCTTAATCTACGAGGGGACGATGACCGTCGGGGGCGAGGCGACAAACTTTAAGCTGTCCGACCGCAGGGGCTCCCTCACGCTAACCCTTTCCTCCGAGTGGAGCGCGATGGTGTTCGTCAATGGAGAGTAGGCGCGACAGGGGCACCGAACCATGCGGAAACAGGCGACTCGTGGCGGCAATCATCACGCAAGCGAAGTCGAAGAGGAAGGCGATAGCGACGGCGGCCGTCCTGCTCGCCGCAATCCTCGCTCTCGCCTGGCCGCACGCCATGCCCATGGGAAATAAAGACGAAGGCAATTCGGCTGCGTCCATGCAGGGAGAAGCCGCGGGAACAACCGAAGAAGACAATGAGACGAGCTCCGTCGCGCGAGGCGACATGAACGAAGTCTCCGGACCGACGACCGAAGACGCCCAGGCTGGGGAAGCCGCTGCGAACGAGAGTAGGACGACGGGTAACGGCTCGAACGTCCCGTCGTCCGGGAAGAGCGGTAAGGACTCCGGCGGATCAGGATCGGGAAACTCCTCCGCGCAGGGAGCCGTCTCCCATCGGCACAACTGGGTTGCCCAGACCAAGACCGTCCATCACGACGCGCAGTACAAGACCGTCCACCACGATGCGCAGTACAAGACCGTCCACCACGATGCGGTTGTGAAGTATGTCAGCATTTGCAATAACTGCGGTGCGGATATTACCGGGAACGAAGCTGCTCATATTAAGAACTCGTTGCTTAATGGCGGTAACTGTGGTTCTTGTCATTCAGAAACTCGTACTGTGCAGGCGGCTTATGACGAACAGGTAAAGGTTTCCGATGCCTACAACGAACAGGTTCAGGTAAGTGCGGCATGGGACGAGACCGTGACCACCGGGTACAAGTGCTCGGGCTGCGGCGCCACGAAATAGCCCCCCGCCACCGGATTCCGGGTCAGAGCGTGTATATGCCGGACAGGAGCCCATCGACGGCAAACGCATAAATCCCAAAACTCGTCACGCACCCTCGAGTTTCCTTAAGCAAGGTTCCAAGGGGCAGCAGCCCCTTGGCGCGCAGGGGTGCGGGGATGGCGCGAGACATCCCCAGAAAACCGGCGTGGGCGTGCCATTGGCGCGCCCACGCCCTGTTGATGCAACTCACTTCCCTCCGGCGATGTACACGGTCCGGCCGCTCTCGCAGTCGATGCTTTCCACGTCGCCGCGTCCGATGCGGACGGCGGCCCATCCGCCCTCATCCCCCACCAGGGCATCGGCCTCGCCGCGCGCCTCTGAGACGAGACGCTCGAGCCCGGGCGACCCTTCCGGCGCGACGCCCACCTCATACGCCCCTCCCTCGAGGTCCGTCTCGTACTCAACGACGACCGTCAGCCCGTTTCCCTCGCCCGGAACCTCGTCCGAGCAACCTACGGCGCTGCACTCGAACATCCCCATGGAGTTACCTCCTCCTGACGGCGCTGAGCGGTTTCGGGGAGAAGCGCTCGTCGCGCTCGACGACGGCGAAACCCATCGAGCGATTCAGCTCGGCCATCTCCTTGAGACTGAAATAGCCCAGCTCGTCGTCATAGCCCTCGACGAGGCCGAACGCCTCGTCCGTCCCATCGAACTCGAGCAGCCACCAGTCCCATCCGTTCACGCACGAGAAGTAGTGGACGTATACCGTGGGGTCTTCCGCGCCGTCTTGCTCATAGAGCCTCGGCAGCCCCTCCGCAATCTCCCTCGTCATCAGCTCCTGCATGTCTTCCTCCGTTTCCGGGCACGCTGCCCTGAACATCTCGCCTTTGCGGGCAAAGCCGAATGGCGACGCCGCGCGTCGTCGTCGGCTTTGCTCCCTGCAAAGCCGCACCGGAGCGAAGACGGGTCAAGGGAGTCCATGACGACCTCCACCAACCGGAGCGAAGCGGAGGTTTGTGCGGGGTCTCATGGGCCCCTTGACGCGGCGTAGCGGAGGTGCCACCCACGTAACGGATACGGGGTCATGACCGGCGAATGTCACCGAAACGCTTGAAGTCATTGGTCAAGACTGAAGAGAGGCGGCCGCCCCTAACGGACGGCCGCCTTAGCGAGCCTTACTAATTCGGTTCTGGTATATGATCCGAGACGCCCGCCGGGCAAATCCCGACAATCCTAGTGATAGTCGTTTGCGAAGGAGCCGTAGAAGAGCGCCTTACAGTCGACATCGCTGTAGCCCATCACGGCATCCTGCACATCGGATCGCAAGAGGTTGAGCACCTTGTACACGCCCTCGCCCATATCCCCGACGAAGAGTACCTGCTTGAACACATCGGGATAATCGCGCAGATAGGTCACATAGCCCCTAAGCTTTGCTAGCGTGTCGCCGAGGAACTCGCCATGAGGGTCAACGATGGACGGCCTGATGACGCCCGCTGCATCCTTCACGAAGAAGAGGAAGTCTGGATGCAGGGCCTTGCGTCCCACCGAAGACATGTACGGAATCGAAAACGCCTTGGCAGACATGCTGCCCGACGGATTGCGATAGAAGGCAACCGTGCGATTCTTTGCCAATTCGTTCCTAACGATATAGTCTTCCGCCGGGTTCAGGTCGAGCGGGCAGAGGCCGTCCTCTTTCTGCACGATATGGCACGGATACTTAGCGAAGTCATCCGACGTGCTGGCAGACGTGGGCCACTCTATCTTTGTGAGGCGCTTGCCTTCGGTTTCACGGGCCAGCTCGTCGTAACGCTGCTTTGCCGAGTCGTTAAGGTAGTCATAATCGCCAGATCCATCGACCTTATCGAAGTATTCCTTTCGACATTGAGCCGCCCAGCCCTCGAGCGCATCAACGATGGCCTGCGTGCGCACCGCTGCGGCAAGGCGCAAGTCGCACTCGGGGCGCCCAAGCTCCTTGAAGTTGGCGCGGCGATACTCATTCGCAAACTCCTTAGTGAAATGCATGTCGGCGTCGCGGGCGGCCTTTCTGAGGCCCTCGGCGTCCGTGCGGGCCTCCTCCTGCTCCTGGTCCTCGGTCTCGTTGAGCTTGTCGAGCGTAATCTTGACGGTCTCGGCAACCTCTACGTCGTGTTTGGTTTCGCGGTACTCGTCCTCGTTAGCAACGATGTATCCCTTGAGCTTCTGGACGAACTGTTTTTTCACGTCGGCCGCGGCATTGACATCGAGGCCAGTCTCGACAAGCAGAGTCGCCGTCTTAACCAGGCTCTGGAATTCGTTCCTGGCCTTCTTTGGAATGCGCTGCACGGGGATGGAATCGAAGGCTGTGCGGATGCCCTGCCACTCCTGGTGTGTGAAAGACTGCTCGCGCTTGGTGGGCGGCTTGGGCTTTGCCATGGGCACGGGTTTTACGACCGAGACGGGCTGGGTCGGCTCGGTCTGTGCGGAACTTGGCTCAGGTGTCGCAGGCTGCTGCGAGGCAGGCGCTGCAACGTAGTTGCCCGTTGCGGGCTGAGGCGCCAGCTCCGCTTCTGGCGCCGGGACGTCGACGGGCCTGACCGCCGAGGCAAGCGAGGGCTGCGTTCCCTGCATGTCCAACGGTTCCTGAATCGCGATGCCGGCAAGCGGCGCCTGGTAGCCGGGTTGTGCCTGCCGCGCCGCCTCGATGGCTTTCTCGTTCTCCTCGTACGCCTTGAGCTCCTGTTGGTAGTCGGCTTCGGACTTGGGCGCAGCCGCCGTGATAGTCACGGGGTTGAGAACGATGTTCTGCTTGCCGATGGAGCTCTCGCCCATGTCGTCCTTGCGGCCCATGAGGTAGTCGACCACGTCCTGAGTGCCCTCGGGATTGAACTGGGGCAGGTAGCAGGCGACGGTGTTCAAAAGATCATCGGATTCGATGCGCCGCGCAAGTGGAGTGCGTACCATACGTCCCACGAGCTGTGCGATATAGGTCGAGTCCGAACGCCTGCGCTGCGAGAAGATGACCTCCGCTCGCGGGCAGTCCCATCCGTTGGAGACAGCCTCCTTGGCGAAGAGCACGCGAATGCGCGAGGTGTCCTGAACGAACTCGGGTTCGACATAGGGAATGAGGTATTTTCCCGCCGCGATGTCCTTATGCTCGCCGAAGACGTTGGCGAACGACATCGCTTCGGAAAGGCCGGGGACCAGGCCCGTGATCTGGTCGCACATCTCAGCCAGGGCCGAGTTGCTCACGTTGTCCGCCGCTTGGATGAGCAGCAGCGGGTTGACGGGGCTCTCGCCCTCACGGGCACAGTACTCGCCCCATTCGCGGCAAGTCAGGGCATAGCGCTCGCACGCCATAGTGAGGTACTGGTGCTCGACCGGGTCGTCCTTCTCTGGCACGCGCAACTCGATGATGTCCTTGAGCAGACCTGACTCCTGGACCTCGCGAGGGGTCACAGCGACCTTTGGCATACGCACGCGATCGGCGCGCTGGTCCATGGCCGCCTCGAACCTCTGCGGCGTGGCAGAGACCCCGACGACGATGGGCATCGCTGCACGGCCGTCGAGCCCATCAATGAGGCTGGCGTAGATCGTCGCGGTGCCGCGCTCGCTCGAGGCATTGGCCCCCAGACCGCGATGGGCCTCGTCTATGAACAGATAGAGGTTACGCTCCGGGTCCCTGATGGTGCGGTCAAGGATGTCCCAGAACACGCGGCCGGAGTTGGCCTCACTACCCCTGGTGAGCAGGCCGTTCTTACTGAGTAGGTCCTTGCTGAGGAAATAGACGTGGCGCGGCTCGAGAATGTCGTGCGCGGCTCCGAAGTCGTTGGTAATTGTGACCAGGTGGCGCCTGTCAAGGATGCTGTCTGCTAGCTTGTCCGCCACGTTTGAGAAACGCACGCTCGTCTGCTCGTTCAGGCTCGGGGAATCCGAGAGCCAAAGAACGACGGCATTCTCGTCGGGCATGAGGCTCAGATCGTCGTCTCCGAAGAAGAGCGCTTCGATCGTCGCTGCGCACATGACCGTTTTGCCCGACCCCGTGGGAGATGCGAGGCATATCGAGGACAGCTCGCCGTCCTGCTCGTAGCGTCGGCGCATCGACTGCAACTTGTTCGCCAGGGTCGCGACTGCACCGGCTTGGAAATCCTTAAGTTCGACTCTCATGTTTACCTCACCGCATCCTCGGCGGCAATCTTGAACGATTGCAGGTAGTTCTCGTACAGGCGGACGACGTCGAGCCCAGGCAGTTGTGCCTTGACGGAGGCGTATCGAGCCGTATCGTCCGTGATCACATAGGCGCACCCTATGCTGGCATTCTGCTTGACGGCGTCTATGAAAGCACCGACCGAAGCAAAGTCGAAAAGGACGGCGTAGGCGTCGGCCATGGCAAAGCCCGGCTGCTCGTGCTTGATGATGCTGCCACGCGAACCAGCGCGCAGCCAGAGCAGGGGCGCGATCTCCTCGAAGGCCACGCCCAGCTCGACGGCGTCTGGATCTTCGTAGGTGAGGTCAAAGAAGACGGCGTTTTCCTCGAAGCCGTCGGCCATGGGGAACTCGTCGGTGAACTTGTACTCACCCTTGATGGGATCGCCCTCGGGCGTCTTGCCCGTGATGGCCGCCGTGACGCGAGGTTTGGTAACGTACTGGCAGATGCCCAGTGCCTCCCATTCGGGGTCGCCCTGACGAAGACCGCGCTTGGTGAGCTTATTGGATTCGTCCTCGGAGACCTCGTTATTCGTTACGCTGATGGAACGCCTGCGCCCGCCGTCCTGATGGTTCAAGCGCATGACGGCATGTGCCGTGGTGCCCGATCCTGAGAAGAAATCGACTACAAGGGCGTCGGGCTTGTCGGCAACAACGGAAGCGATTGAGAGCTCGGTCGCATAAAGGGACTTTGGAAATGTGAAGCGCCTATCGCCGATGAACTTTTTGATATATCGGCTCCCGTATTCACCGGCAGAGAACTGCGTGCCACTCCAAACAGTTGTTGGAATGGCAGAGCGCTCTCCCTGCTCTTCGAGAAGCAAGGACCCATCCTCAGCCTTGCCGATGAGTTTAATTTCTCCATTCTTGAGACGCTCCTCTTGGGAATCTCCTAGGTAAAGGAGGGAGTACCGGTCACTCTTTTTGTTGTACTCACCTACTTTTGCGCACCCGCGATCAAGCTTGGCCTGTAGAGCATTCTGGGAGATCCTCCAAGTCGCCTCTCGGCCATCGGTCCTAATAGGCCAAACTGCCCTGAGACCCGTTTTTGTCGGTATCTTTGTCCAGTCTTGTTCAAGGGGGAGAGAAGCGCCGAGCTCCTTAATGGTCGCGGTCTCCTCATCGATATAGATGGGATAGAAGAGGTTCGGCCTTGCGGTGCGAGCGGCATTGGGACCGCCCCTCAGCAGCCACTCCCAACGTACTTTACGTTGGGAGCGGCTGCTCGACGCGTCATCAGCCACTTTTTCCTCAAGTTCTCCGAACTCAACGGAATAGAGTCTGCGGTCCACTTGGCACGGCGCGGCGGTACCAAAAAAGCAAAAGACAGCGTACTCGTCAGCTCTCTTGAACTGGTTGCCGCGGGCAACCCCGTTCTTGTTTATGGTGATTGAAACCGTCTGGATACCAGTCGCGTTGGGAAAAACGCTCTCTAAAAGAAGCTCAAGCCTTGCGTACTCCTTCTCATCAATCGTCACGATGAGTACGGAATCGTTGGGGTTGAGCAGCTGCTTGGCGAGCTTGAGGCGGCGCTCCATGAAAGCAAGCCACTTGGAGTGGCGATAGGCGTCGGAGCCGTCGACGTAATCGTTGTTGTATTTCCAGTCGCGGGCGCCAGTGTTATAGGGCGGGTCAATATATATGCAGTCCACTTTGCCTGCATAGGCGAAGGCCAAGGTTTCAAGAGCATGGTAGTTTTCGCCGTTAATGACTACTTGATAGGGCTTATCGCCACCGCGCTCGACACGCCCAGTCTCTCTGAGGCCAGAATAAATCGGCTGGTCATATTCAGCAACAGGCACGACATCGTCGACAGCAACGGAGCGGGGCTCGCATTCGTTTTCGTCATATGAGGGCGATTGATATGGCTTTAGATCAGCAACCCCCCCCCGAACGGTATTTACCAACCATAGCAGTTGGGAGTTAGAATCCTCCTTTTTACCACGCTCGGGAAGCACCTGTACGACATCGCCCTTCATGATAGGCTTGCCATAAAGGCGAAGTCGTTCTGGACGGTTGTGTTCAAATACAAGCCCAAACTGGCGCTGCGCCGCAAAGGCGCGGATGTCGGCAGCGAGCTGACGATCGCCCAGCTTGACAGCGCGATCAACAAGGTTCTGAACGACTGCTTGCGTCGTCTGAGACATCACTTCTCCCCCTTACACTTCTCGTCAATCCATTCGCGCAGGACTTTAGCCACCGTCTTATCCTGGCGCGCGGCATAGGACTTAAGAGCCCGCTTATCCTCACGGGTTATCGAGAGCGTGAACTTATCCAGCTCCTTTTCGGCATGAACAGTCTGATCTTCCTCCATGGACGCCCCTCCGAATTGACCTGTTCAACGTTCCTTAATTGACCGAAATCATTTTACGGCAGAATACGTAATTACGTAATTACGTAGACTAATATGAGCTATGTAGCACTCAATCACTTTCCAGTATTCGTTGACGATTCGAAGGGGATAACGAATATATCGAGGTTGGCACCCGTTTTTACCGTCTGTGAGTACCAGCAAATCGATACTCAAAACGCCGTGAGTACATTTTGAGTACCAGTCCGAGCGACCTCTTGCGGGCGAAAGCAATCTGCTGGTCAGCATTAATTAGAAATAAATTGATGGCGTTGCTTCGGTAATTGAAAGCACTTTAAAACGTACCAGCAAACAATCATCCCAGCTAAACCGCTTGAGAGATTGAACGACAGGCTTGTATGTACCACATACACCACAGCACACACGCACCCATAGCAGGCAAATAAAAAACGAGGGAGGCCGTTTCCGACCTCCCTCGCAAAGGGCTATTTACTATTCCCACTCGATGGTCGCGGGCGGCTTGGACGTGATGTCGTAGCATACGCGGTTGGCGCCAGGAACCTCGGCAACGATGCGGCCAGAGATGCGGGCCAGTACGTCATAGGGCAGCTTGGCCCAGTCGGCGGTCATGGCATCGCTGGACTCGACGGCACGCAAGATGATCGGGCGCTGGTAGGTGCGCTCGTCGCCCATAACGCCAACGGACTTGATGTCAGGCAGGACCGCGAAATACTGCCAGCAGCTGTGCTCGGAGTTGCGCTCGCCGGTCTGCTCAAACAGACGCTGGTTGTAGGCGTCGAGCTCCTCGCGCACGATGGCATCGGCGTTCTTGAGGATCTCGAGCTTCTCCTTGTCGACCGCGCCGATGATGCGGATGGCCAGGCCCGGGCCCGGGAAGGGCTGACGGAACACGATGTGACCCGGCAGGCCCAGCGCCAGACCAAGCGCGCGGACCTCGTCCTTAAAGAAGTGGTCGAGCGGCTCAATGAGGTCGAAGTGCACGCCCTCGGGGAACGGGATCAGGTTGTGATGGCTCTTGATAGTGGCCGTCTTGCCGCCCGTCTTGCGAGCGCCGGACTCGATGATGTCGGGGTAGATAGTGCCCTGAGCCAGGTACTTGACCGGCTTGCCGTCGGTCTCGAGCTGCTGCGCCACGGCGAAGAACTCTTTCCAGAACTGCGTACCGATGATACGGCGCTTCTCCTCGGGCTCGGTCACGCCGGCCAGAAGCTCGGCGTAGCGGTCCTCGGCATGAACGTGGATAAAGTCGACGTCAAATTGCTTGGTGAAGACCTCCTCCACCTGCTCGGGCTCGCCCTTGCGCAGCAGGCCGTGGTTGATGAACACGCAGGTCATCTGCTTGCCCACGGCGCGGGCGCCCAGCGCAGCCACGACGGAGGAGTCGACGCCGCCGGACAGGGCCAGAATCACGCGGTCGTTGCCGACCTTCTCGCGGAACTCAACCGTCATGGTCTCGACCAGGTTGTCCATGCTCCAGTTGGGCTCCAGGCCGCAGATCTCAAACAGGAAGTTGCTCAGCAGCTGCTGACCGTACTCGGAGTGCTTGACCTCGGGGTGGAACTGCGTGGTGAAGATCTTGCGCTCGACGCACTCCATGGCAGCAACCGGGCACACGTCGGTGCTGGCGGTAACGGTAAAGCCCTCGGGCACCTCGGACACGGCGTCGCGGTGGCTCATCCAAACGGTCTGCTCCATGGGCGTGGAGTTAAAAAGCTTGGCGCCGGCCGTGCGCGTGATGGTGGCGCGGCCATACTCGCCCACCTCGGAGTGGCCGACCTTGCCACCGAGCGTCACGGCCGTGATCTGATGACCGTAGCAGAAGCCCAGGACGGGAAGGCCCAGGTCAAAGATGGCGGGGTCGATGGACGGAGCGTCCTCGGCATACACAGAAGCCGGGCCGCCGGAAAGGATGAGCGCAGAGGCGTTCATCTCGCGAATCTCGTCGGCCGAGATGTCGCAGGGGACGATCTCGGAATACACGTTGAGGTCGCGGACGCGACGGGCAATGAGCTGACCGTACTGCGCACCAAAGTCGAGTACGAGGACCTTTGCGGAAGCCTTTTGATCCATGGTTCCCCCTCTTGTTGGCGGGGAGCCGGTGCCCACCCGCGTGAATGAACGAAAATATCTTTCATAGTGTACACGTTATATGGGGGTTTCTCGTCGCTCACAGCCATCAGCGCACGGCAAACGCACGACCTGGGCCCCTATTAGACGGCAATTGAAGTGTTACCAAACGTTGCAGATGATGTAATACGTTTGAACATTGGACGCCCTGTGACACAATACTGCCGAACGACTCCGCCTCTGTGGCGGCAAATACGATAGGAATACCAGCATGAAGCGCATCCTTCTCATCGCCACGGGCGGCACCATCGCATCGACCGAGGACGGCAACGGCCTCTCCCCCGCCCTGACCGGTGAGGAACTCGCCCAGAGCGTCCCCGAGATCTCGAGCCTCTGCGAGCTCGACGTCGTGCAGCCCATGAACATCGACAGCACCAATATGCGTCCCAGTGACTGGATGCGCATCCGCGATGTCATCGTCGAAGGCTATGCCGATCACGACGGCTTTGTGATCCTGCACGGCACCGACACCATGAGCTACACCGCGGCAGCGCTTTCCTATCTGATTCAGGACAGTCCCAAGCCCATCGTACTCACCGGCTCGCAAAAGCCCATGGGTAACCCCTTTACCGATGCCAAGCTCAATCTGTACCAGAGCCTGCTCTATGCGCTCGACGAGCATTCGCACGACGTCTCGATCGTGTTTGGCGGTGTCGCCATTGCCGGCACTCGCGCCCGCAAGCAGCGCACCATGAGCTTTAACGCGTTCATTAGCGTCAACTATCCGCCCATTGCCTACATCCGCAACGACCGCATCGTGCGCAACGGGCTTCACGGCACGCATCAGGGCGAAAACCCGGTGCGTTTCTACGACAGCATCGACCCGCGCGTGTTTGTCCTTAAGCTGACGCCCGGCGTAAACCCGGGTATCCTTGACGCCCTTGCCGATAGCTACGACGCCGTGATTCTGGAGACCTTTGGCATTGGCGGTATCCCCGAGTTTGGCGAGTCCGGCGAGTCATTCCAAGAGGCAATTTTCCGCTGGGTCAATTCGGGTCGCACCGTCGTTATGACCACACAGGTCCCCGAGGAGGGCCTCGATTTGGGTGTTTATGAGGTCGGCCGTGCCTACGCCGACCATCCGGGCATTCTACGCGGCGACGATATGACAACCGAGACGCTCGTGGCCAAAACCATGTGGGCACTCGGCCAGTCACGTGATGCGGCAGAGATTCAACGCCTGTTCTACAGCCAAGTCAACCACGACCGTATCCCGATGGCGTAGCTAAAACAAAATCCGCCTCTTTGGGCCTTGTAGGGCACGTGGTACCCCTCGGAACGTGCAAAAAGCGGAGTTTTCAGCATCCGCCCCTTCCGGGAACGTTAAAACCGCTGGCTGTAAATTGCCTTTCGACTCGAAAGACTCGTTCCGCGCGCTTGTTATTCCTCATATTATTGAATTTTGTGGATAGTCCAAAACATTACGCGTCGTATTTGTGGCCCCGGCTGCCGTCAAATTATTGAGGGATGCTGAATACTCGCGTTTTTGCACGCCGCCGTCGGGGGGACCCGTTCAACAAGCGGCAAATCTAGCAAAAAAGGCTACTCGATACCCTCAAGAAGCTCTGACACCGTCATACCGAGTGCGGGTGCGATCTTAAATAGAACCTTGAGCGTGAAATTTGCCGTCCCATCTTCGATTCGGTCGAGGTAGGGTCGGCTGATTCCTGTCGCCACACAAAAATCAACCTTGGAGATACCAAGGTCCCTGCGTGTCTCTTCGACCCGCCTGCCAAGAATCTGTTTCGCACGTTCGTCCATGCAGCCGAGTTTGAAATGGAGCCGAACATAAACGTAAACTATAGTTTACGTTTTGCCGAATACACAGGAGTTTTCTATGTTGGGTTCTTCGGTCCGCATGTACCGAGCCACGCTTCGCACAAACAGCGCGCCGCCCAAGCTCGTCGTCGTTGAAGCAGAATGCCTTTCGCCCGATGAGCGCACAGCATTTGCATTGCTATCAAGTCGCGTCGCCGCCGTTCTGGTCCCTTGCCCGGCGCAAGGTGAACTTGCCATCCAATGCCAAGCGCACAGCCGCTCGCTCAATCAGGCTGCCGTAATCGCAACCAGCCAACACGGTCTGCCCCTTCTCCTGGAAGCCGGTATCGCACTTGCCCTTCGCGGCGCCGGATACGAAAACGAGGCCGCCGCCGATATGGTCTTTAAACCACGATCGAGCGGCGGCCTCGCAGCAGCCATTGAATATGCGTGCAGGCTCGTTGCCTAAAAGGACAAGCTAGAAACCAAAGCCAAAGCCCGTTCCAGTAATCGCCGAATACATAAAGTAGACGTTGATCACGTTGAGGAACACGCCCGTGATGCAGCCGTTGCGCAGGTAGCGCTCGCACACGATGCGCGCCATGGCGGCGGAGTCATCATTGTTTTTAGCTTGACGTCCCGCCGTAAAGTATGTCGCCACGCTCAGCAGCAGGTTGAGCACCGGCAGCGCCAGCAACTCGTAGCTCTTGCCCCAGCGCGTCACCTCGCCGGCGGCGTTAAACTTCGTTGCCACCTCGGGACCAATGTTGGGGATAACGCACGCTGCGACCACCAGCGGAATCACCGCAAGTACGAGCAGCGCAATACCCATGTAGCCAGCTTTTTTGCCGTATTTAAACATATGCGTCGCCCTTACACGTTAAAGCGGAAGTGCACGACGTCGCCATCGGCCATGACATAGTCTTTGCCCTCGATGCGCAGCTTGCCGGCAGCCTTGGCGCCCTGCTCGCCACCGAGCTCGATGTAGTCGTCGTAGCCAATAACCTCGGCCTTAATAAAGCCGCGCTCAAAATCGGTGTGGATGACGCCGGCGGCCTGCGGGGCGGTCGCGCCCTGACGAACCGTCCAGGCCTTGACCTCCATCTCGCCAGCCGTAAAGAACGACTGCAGACCGAGCAGCTTATAGGCCGCCTGCGCGAGCACGTCCAGACCGGGCTGCTCCAGGCCCAGGCTCTCCAGGTAGTCGGCGGCGTCCTCGGGATCGAGCTCGGAAAGCTCGGCCTCAATCTTGGCGCAGATGGGCAGCGGCTTGACGCCATCAATGGGCGTCAGGTCCTCGTTGAGCATGTCCTCGTCTACGTTGGCCACATACAGGATGGGCTTCATGGTGAGCAGGAACAAGCCCTTGGCAGCGGCGCGCTCCTCGTCGGTCATCTCCATGGACGCGGCGCGCTTGCCCTCGTTGAGCCAGGCAAGCAGGCGCTTGGCGACCTCAAACTTGGGCATGAGCTCCTTGTCGCGCTTGGCCTCCTTCTCGAGCTTGGGCAGCTGCTTCTCGAGCGTGCCCATGTCGGCCAGGATGAGCTCGGTCATGATGGTGTCGGCATCGCCGGCGGGATCGACGAACTCGCCCGTGCGGCCCACCTCACGCATGACGTTGGGGTCCTTAAAGTAGCGCACGACCTCGCAGATGGCGTCGGTCTCGCGGATGTTTGCCAAGAACTGGTTGCCCAGGCCCTCGCCCTCGTTGGCACCCTTCACCAGGCCAGCGATGTCGACAAACTCGACCGTCGCCGGCACAATGCGGCCGGGGTTAACGATGTCGGCGAGCTTTTGCAGGCGGCTATCGGGCACATCGACGATACCCACGTTGGGGTCGATCGTGGCGAACGGGTAGTTGGCGGCAAGGCCGGTCTTTTTGGTAAGCGCGGTGAACAACGTCGACTTGCCCACGTTGGGCAGGCCCACGATACCGATGGAAAGGGACACGACAGCTCCTTTTGGTACAGGTACTTCAAACCGTATAAGTATAGCGCCGCCGCAGCATCCGGGCGAATCCGGACACCACGACGGCGCAAATGAAGCAGAGATAGGGGTCGCTGACTAGTCCGCGAGCTTTTCTACCTGATCGAGCATCTTGTCAAGCTTGGCCTTTGCCTCGGCCTTGACCTTCTTAGCTTCTTCGTGAGCCTTCGCCTTCTGGGCGGCCTTTTCCTCGGCTTCGGGATCGACGACGACCAGATTGGACGCGTCATGCTCAACCAACTTGAGCGCATGCTCGGGGCACACCTTGACGCAGGCACCGCAGCCCAAGCAATACGTCGACTCCAGTGCAAAGCGGCCGCTTCCCACCAAATCGCAGGCGAACGTGGGGCATACATTGACGCACTCGCCGCACGACGTACACTTGTCAAAATCGCACTCCGGCGTGCTCACCTGCATGTTCTGGGCAAGCTCGGGGTGGTTTTGCAACGTTGAGAGCACCAGTTGGCGCCCGTGCGTGAGCGAACGGCGACGCTTGGTCGTCGTGGTGCCGCACATGGTGTTGAGCGTGCGCTCCAGCTGGGTAATCTGATGGCGATGGGCCTTGAGCTTTTGCGTCACCGAGGCCAGCGCCGCCGTCGCCGGATTGAGCTTGGTCACCGTCAGGCCCGTCGTGCGGGCGATCTTTTCCATGTACTCCTTGCGCTCGTACTCGCGAAGCTTATGGCACTTGAGGCTCTTGGGGTCGACCTCCAGGCCCATACCCGTGCCAGACCACTCCTCGGCCTTCGCAATCGCCTCGCCCAGAATGTCCTCACCGCCGATGTTGCGGCATTTATCGCACACGCCCAACGGCAGGTACACGCTCACGTTGGGATAGTCCGCCAGTACCGAGAACCAGGTCTCGGCCGTAATATCGCCCACACAGGCAACGACGACCTCGTTTTCGCGCGGCATGCGCTTGAGGGCGCGCGTGCAGGTGACGTAGGCGGTCTCGTGGCTCGTAGCAGCAGAGACGATATCGTCATACAGGTTTTTGGGCGCCAGGCGCGGCGAGATGATCGCCTCGGTCGGACAGGCAGCGGCGCACAGGCCGCACTTGCGACAGGAGTCGAGGATCTCGATGGAGTCTTCCTCGACCTCGATAGCGTTGACCGGGCACACGTCCATGCACGCGGTGCAGCCGCTCTTTTCGTTTTTGCAGGTCAGGCACGGAATGGTGTTACCGCGCGGACGCTCCTTGTAGTCGGCAGGATTCCACTGCGGTGCCGACGGATCGAGTGCATCGGTCACACCGCCAAGCGGGTTTTTAAGAAAGTCGAAACCCTTGCTGATCTCGATAATGTCATCAAACAGATCGTGTTCCTGCGCCATGCGCGGCCCCTCCCTGAGCAGTGCAAACAAGCAAGAGATAATGATACGCTATCGGTCCACGCCTCGGGCAAATTACACGCGGCGCATCTTTGCGGCAAATAGCCCATGGCCCATCGCCGCCTCGATTGCACAAGGTCAATCAAGCGCCAAACTATGCCTCGCACATGAACTGCACGATCTTTTGTTTGGTCACCTTTGCCTGCTCGTTGGCCATATTACGCTCATTTCTAAAGACCGCATTTGCAACACTCTGCAGATCGGCATCGGAAATCTCGCCAAGGCCCAGCTCCTCGAGCGTCGTCGGCAGACCAACGCGCTGGCAAAACTCGAGCACCTGATCAAGCTCGGGTGCACGCTCCAGGCGCAGCTGCACCACCAGGCCAAATGCCACGGCCTCGCCATGCATTGCCTTGCACTCGGGCAGAATCGTCAACCCGTTGGCGATGGCATGCGCCAACGCCAAGCCACCGCTCTCAAAGCCAACACCCGAGAGCAGGATATTGCACTCGATCAGGCGCTCAACTGCCGGCGATGTACGGCCCTTTTTGAGATCGCGCTTGGCAGCGACGCCGCACTCCATGAGTGTGTCATAGCAGGCACGAGCCGCAACCAAGGCCAAGTGCCCCGGCGCGCCACCGTGCTCGTTGGTGCCGTGCGCCGCAGCGCACGAACGCGCCTCAAAATACGTTGCCAGCGCATCGCCCATACCAGCGACCGTCATACGCAGTGGGGCCGCCGCGACCACGTTGGTATCGACCACGACCAGGTCTGGATTCTTCTCGAGCATCAGGTAGCGGTCGAACGACCCATCCTCGTGATACAGCACCGAAATCGCGCTGCACGGACCATCCATCGAAGCCGCCGTGGGGCATACGCACAACGGCAACTCGGCATAAAACGCAACGGCCTTGGCGATATCGAGCATCTTGCCGCCGCCAATACCCACCACCATGTCGCAATACTCGGCCTGGGCTTCCTTAGCCATTTCGACAACGGCCTCTTCCGTACACGGACCGTCATAAATCTTAAAGAACGGCTCGCTTAGATCTTCGTCCAGAAATCCATCAACGATCTGCTTGCACAGCCGATCCTCGGTGCCCTGGTCAAACAAGACATAGGCAGCGCAGCCCAACCATGACAAATACCTGCCTTGACGCGACAGTTCGCCCGGCCCCTGAACATACCGGCCGGGACCGCCGTAAACCATAGGAAGCGCCATACGAGAATCCGCCCTTCATCAAACAACGATTGGTGCAAAGTAACCTTTCCCCTTTGCACCATAGTAAAAAGGGGCAAAGTCATCTGCTGGCTTTGCCCCTTCCTTAGCTTGATTTACTCATCCATGAGATAGTAGTGGCCCAGCGCGTCGGCACCCAGGATGGCGTTTGCGACCATCTCGGGCGTCACCTCAAACGGCATGTTGCACATGGTGTCATCGGGCGCGCAGGCGGCCTCGGCAACAATCATGGCCTGCTCGCGCGTAAGCTCGGCAACGCCAAGTTCCTTCATCGTGACCGGCAGGCCCAGCTCAATGCAGAAGCCCAAGACTTCCTCGAGTTTCTCAGTCGGAGCATCCTCGAGTACCAGCTGAACGATGGTGCCAAAGGCGACCTTCTCGCCGTGATACATGCCGTGGCACTCGGGCAGCATCGTCAGGCCATTGTGGATGGCATGAGCAGCAGCAAGGCCCGAGCTCTCAAAGCCAATACCGGAGAGCAGCGTGTTGGCCTCGATGATATGCTCGACGGCAGGCGTGAGCGCACCCTTCTCCAGCGCGACCTTGGCCTTGACGCCATCGGCCATAAGCGTCTCATAGCAGAGCTTGGCGAGCGCCAGGCCGGCCATACCGCCCTTGCCGCCGGCGCAGGTGCCACCGTCGGCATCGTGCGTTGCCTGGGCCTCGAAATAGGTTGCGAGCGCATCGCCCATACCGGAAACCGTCAGGCGCACCGGGCTCGCCGCGATAACCGTCGTGTCCATAAGGACAATATTGGGGTTTGCCTTAAGGAAGAGATACTTGTCGAACTGGCCGTCATCGGTATAGAGCACGGAGAGCGCCGAACACGGGGCATCGGTCGAAGCAATGGTGGGGCAAATGATAACCGGGGACTCCAGGTAATAGGCGACGGCCTTCGCGGTGTCGAGGATCTTGCCGCCACCGACGCCGACGATGATGTCGCAACCGTTGTCGCGAGCGAGCGCAACCAGGCGATCGACCTCGCCCTTGGAGCACTCACCGTTAAAGTCCCCAAACAGCAGCTCGGCCTTAGCCTCGGCAAAGCCGCCCTCGATCTTGGCACCGACGCGCTTCTTGCCCGAAGGCGTCACGATGACGAGGGCCTTAGCGCCAAGCGGCTCAACATAAGAGCCGAGCTTGGCCAGCTCGTCCGGGCCCTGGATGTACTTGCTGGGGCTATTGAAAATTGCAGCCATAACCATCCCATTCTCTAAAAGAAAAAGAAAGGGGCTCCGTACGGATACGTGCGGAGCCCCTCGTTACGATAACAAGAGTCGATTAGAAATCGATGTCGGTGTCGTAGTAGCAGGCCTTGAGGATCTTCTCGAAGTCGGCAGCCTTGGTCTCACGCGGGTTCTCGGGCGTGCAGGCGTCGGTCTCGGCGTTCGCAGCGATCTCGGGCAGCTTGGCGAGGAACTCCTCCTCGGAAACCATCTGCGGGTTCTCGGCGTCGACCTTCACGCCACCATTCGCGTAATCCTTGATGGACTGCGGAATGTTGAGCTGGTCATTGAGGTCGCGAATCTTCTGGACGAGCGCAGCGATGAGCTCCTCGTTGGTCTCGCCGGGAAGGTGCAGGATCTCCTTGGCCACGTAAGCGTAACGCTCAGCAGCACGCGGGTCCTTGGAGTTCCACTGGATGACCTTGCCCAGGTACATGGCGTTAGCGGCACCGTGGATGATGTGGCCGTTCTCGAAGGCAGCACCGGTCTTGTGAGCCATGGAGTGAACGATGCCGAGCAGGCCCGAGGAGAAGGCGATACCGGCGATGCACTGAGCCTCGTGCATGTGCTGACGGGCCTCATGGTCGCCAGCATAGGACTTGGGCAGCCACTCGACGATCTCGCGGATGCCGTGCAGGGCGTTGGCGTCGGTGAACATGGAAGCGCAGGTGGAAACGTAGGCCTCCATGCAGTGGGTCAGAGCATCCATGCCGGTGTGAGCGCACAGCTTGGCGGGCATGGTGTAGGTGAGCTCGGGGTCGACGATGGCGACATCAGGGGTGATGTTGAAGTCGGCCAGCGGGTACTTGATGCCCTTGGCGTAGTCGGTAATGACGGAGAACGCGGTGACCTCGGTAGCGGTGCCGGAGGTAGAGGAGATGGCGCAGAAATGAGCCTTCTGACGCAGCTCGGGGAAGCTGAACGGCTGGATGATGTTATCGAAGGACTCCTCGGGATACTCGTAGAAGACCCACATGGCCTTAGCGGCATCGATGGGCGAGCCGCCACCGATGGCGATAATCCAGTCGGGCTCGAACTCGCGCATGGCCTCGGCGCCCTTCATGACCGTCTCGATGGACGGGTCGGACTCGACGCCCTCGAACAGCTTGACCTCCATGCCGGCCTCTTTGAGGTCGGCCTCAACGTCCTGCAGGAACCCGCCGCGGCGCATAGAGCTGCCGCCAGAAACGATGATGGCCTTCTTGCCCTTGAGGTTCTTCACCTCGTGGCGAGCGCCCTCACCAAAGTACAGATCGCGAGGATTGGTAAAACGTCCCATACTGTGCCTCCTAAACAAGCCCCTCTTAGACTTGCGTATATAACGGAGCACCCGATTGGCTCCGTTAGGACCGTTTTGCGCGTTGCCGGCGATGACAATGCGCGATGTCTAAACGTCTCAACGCTCAGACAAACTCTATTTTACCGTTCTGGTTGGTCAGTTATTCACCTAAAGCCGACAATGATGAAACGTTTTTTCTATCCCTGAAGACCCTTGTGGGGCATTCATACTCCCAAGCTGGGCAAACGTTTTATCAAGGTTGACCACATATCCCGGACAGGACGGTGCCCCTCCAAAATACGCCCCGTTCGCCGCCAAAAATCGACCGTTTGCGGCACCGTGATACCACTCAGTCGTCCAAGGTGCCGACATTTGTGCGACATCCGTCTTCGTGGTGCAAAGGTGCAAGTCCAAGTGCGGCACCCCCGGTGTGTCACATGCGGGTAAACTAGAACCTTATATAGAGACATTTGAACCCTAACCGCAGCAAAGGAGGCCCCATGGCATTCGATCCCATTCAAGAGGATTGCCATCGCCTCGTTCTTGAGGCCTTGCGCCGCGACAATATCCCGCTCACCGACGGCCCCGCCGTCGAGCGTCTGATGGAGCAATTCACCCGCGACCCCGCGCCGCTCGTCGTGCACGACCGCGACCGCGCCGGACACCTCATTGCCAAGGTGGTCGAGGCTGTCGACTACCGCATCCCCTTTATCCCCGACGACGCCCAGGCAGAGCAGGAAGAGACCGCAGCCGAGAACATGCTCCGCGAGGCCGCCGCACTCGATCCGACCAACTGGGATGCCCAGCGCATGTTGTGCGCCCTCACCGCTGACTCCAACGAGGAATACGTGCAATATCTGGTGTCCAAGTGCGACGAGGTGGAGCACGACCTGGCGCTCAAGATCGCCTCGGCGCAGGACCCCTACGAGCGCGAGGCCGCTGGCGACCTTATGCGCCGCCCCTACCTGCGCTGGCTTGCCGCCCTTGCGTCACGCGCCCTCATTAGCGGCCGCTATCGCATGTCGCTCGAAGCCGCAAACCGCAGCCTCGACTTTGCGCCCAACGATCCGGCCGGCGTCCGCCACACCGCGATGCTCGCCATGGCGAAGCTCGAATACCCCGCCGAGGAGTTCAAGCGCTTTCGCTCTGCCCACTCCGTCCCCTATCTCGCCAACACGCCGCTGCGCCGTCGTCCCAAGGACGCGGAGCGCGACTTGGACCCGTGGACACTCATCGCGCTGATGAGCGCTGCCTGGCGCGAGCTGGACTACGAGGGTGCCGAACACTACTTGCGCATCCTTGCACGCTCGTGCCCGCACGCAGCCGAGGCGCTCTATTTCCAAACCGAGTTTCCCGATGGCGTCTATGCCCGCGTCAACGTGGGTGTGGGCTCCACCGACGAGCTTGTCCTTGCGCTGTCCGAGGCGACGCCGGTACTGCAGGAGGGCCTGGGTGCCCCCGACAACGCCAGCTTTGCCGCCTGGGTCGCCACCAACGATATCGTGCGCTCCCAGATCGACGAGCGCATCCTGCGGGCAGCCGAGCAGGGCTTGCCGTTTAAGGGAGGAGACCTCTAATGGATCCGAGCGTCTACATCCCCGCCTACCTGGAGCGCGCCTACGTTGCGTCGCACCCCGAACTCACCGATGCAGCACGCGAGCTTGTCCATAACGACGTGAGCGTCAACCCTCATAAGTATGCGCAGACCGAGCATGCCCAGGCGCTGCTGTCCTATGCCGGCGTCCACCGTCACCTGCTCGACGAACTCCATCGCATCGAGGACATGGGCAGCGACGAGGAGTTTGAGCAGACGCGCAACCGCCTGTTCGACGATATGCGCGACGAGCTGCTCAAGATCGTCCGCGTCGATGCGCTGGCCGTCGACGCGCAGCTGCTCGCCATCATCCTGGCCGACACGCCCGTTGACGCCTGCCTGGGCGACCTGATGAAGCTCGAGGCGACCACGGCCGATTACCTGCAGCAAAGCGTGCCCGGGTTCGACATGGAAGCCCCGCACTACTGGGCCAATAATGTTTTGGCCGACGGTGTCACCGCAGCAGACCTTACCGTGAGCGAGCCGGCTCTTATCGGGTGGCTTCACACACTCGAGGCCATCTCGCAGCTGTGCATGGCGAGCGCTCGTTACCGCGCCGCCGCCAACTATGCTCGCCGCGTTCTTAAGGCGGAAGGCTATCCCACCCGGGCCGCCGGCACCGTGCTGCTCGCCCTCGCCCGCCTAGAAGACCAGGACGGCTTTTTTGCCCTGGCCCACCAGCTCGAGGAGCAGATGGGGGCCGATGCACTCGAGAACTCTCCTTGGTACCTGCTCGCCCGCACGATCTTGCTGTTCAAAACGAACAAGATGCGCCCGGCGACGCGTGCGCTGCGTGAGTTCGCTAACCGCTGCGAGGGCGGCGCGTTCTTCTTGCTGAATCCCATGTACCAGACACCGTACCTTCCCTGCCGGCCCGAGCCACGCGATCCCTGGGATCTTTCGCACCAGGCCGTTTGGGAAGCGGACGGCATTATCTCGGACACTCCCGACTTTGCCCCCTGGGCCAATGCCTGCGAAGACGTGTCGCAGCTTGCCCAGGAATTTGCGCGCCGTTACGGCTTTTAACGGCGCAAACGCCACGACCATGTCATTCACGTTAGGAACGGCTTCATGAACTTCCGCTCATCTCTCGCCTGCACCTCGAGCGATATCGCCCGCTGGGGGCTGCGCTCCGTCCTTAAGCGCCAGGGCGGCGTACTCCCCGGCCGCATCGCCATGAAGATCGACCCCGAGCTGCTAAGCGACCTCGCGGGCCTTGTCGACCGCAGCGTGGTGATCACCGGCACCAACGGCAAGACCACCACCTCCAACCTCATCGCCGATGCCGTTGCCGCCAGCGGCGCCACCGTGGTATGCAACCGCGCCGGCAACAACATGGAGCCAGGCGTGGTGGGCGCGTTGCTCGAGGCGCGCGGCAACCTTAAGCGAACCGCCAGCAGCAAGCGCGTAGGCGTCTTTGAGTGCGACGAGCTCTACACGGTGCGCGTCCTGCCCAAGCTCAAGCCGACCTACTTTGTGCTGCTCAACCTGTTCCGCGACCAGCTGGACCGCTACGGTGAGATCGACCATACCCAGGATGTCATCGCCCACGCGCTGGAGCTTTCGCCGACAACGACGCTCATCTATAACGCCGACGACCCGCTGTGTGCCGCGATCGCCGCGCGCGTTCCCAATGCAAGCATCGCCTTTGGCATCGACGGCGCCACCGACACCGAGTCTGACCGCATTAGCGACTCGCGCTTTTGCTCGCAGTGCAACGCGCCGCTGGAGTACGACTATGTGCAGTACGGACAGCTTGGAGCATACCATTGCCCCTCGTGCGGCTGGGGTCGTCCCGCGCTGGTCCGTCGCGTAACGGACGTTGAGCTCACCTGCAACGGCTACGGCTTTGACCTGAACTTTGGACCCGATACTGACGCACCCGCAACGCACATCGCCACGCGCTACAACGGCCTATACATGGTCTATAACGTTGCCGCCGCCTTCTTTGCGGCGCGCGAGCTGGGCGTGGGCGCGGCACATCTACAGTCCACGCTCGATGCCTACGTCCCCGCCGGCGGACGCATGGGCCGCTGGGAGATCGCCGGCCGTACCGTCGAGGCAAACCTGGCCAAGAATCCCGTGGGCTTCGATCGCCAGATCCAGTCCATTAAGACGGCGGGCGGCAGACTCTGCGCCTTCTTCCTGAACGACAACGACGCCGACGGCCACGATGTCTCGTGGATCTACGACGTCGACTTCGAGCGCATCGCCGATACCCCAGGGCTTGTCGCCTTTGCCGGCGGCACGCGTGCACACGATATGCAGGTACGCCTGAAGTACGCCGGCATCGACTCCGCCATCATCTCGAATATCGAGCAGGCAATCGGCGCCGTGGCAGACGAGGAGGCTGGCGACACTTTCTACGCCGTCGCCAATTACACGGCCTTCCCGCCGCTGGTCAAGGAGCTCGACGAGCTTAAGGGCACCGATGCGAGCTCGGTTGCCTCCCACGCCGCAACGCGCGCCGATGGCAGCGCTGTCCCCACCGATATTGCGCCGGTCGAACTCTCGCGCCCCCTGCGCATCGTCTACCTGTATCCCGATGCCCTCAACCTCTATGGCGACGGCGGCAACGTCATTGCCCTCGAGCGCCGCTGCGCCTGGCGCGGCATTCCCGTGCGTGTGGACGAGGTCCGCATGGGCGAGTCGCTCGATCTCACCGACGCCGACATCGTTATGATGGGCGGTGGCTCCGACCGCGACCAGCTTGCCGTGGCACACGAGCTGCTCGCTCAAAAAGACAAGGTCGCGTCCTATGTTGAGGATGGCGGCTCGCTGCTCGCTATCTGCGGCAGCTATCAGCTGCTCGGCCGTTCGTACTATATGGGTGAGAATCGCCTCGAGGGCCTGGGCGTCATTGCCGCCGAAACCGTGCGCGGCTCCGACCGCCTGATCGGCAACGTCGCCGTCAAGACCGACCTGGCACCCGAGCCCTTTGTGGGATTCGAGAACCACGGTGGCCGCACGCTTTTGGACGCCGAGGCCACGCCGCTCGGAACGTCCGTCGTCACGGGCACCGGTAACAACGGCGACGACGGCTTTGAGGGTCTGATCTACAAGGGCGTCATCGGCACGTACCTGCATGGCCCGGCGCTGCCCAAAAACCCCGAACTCACCGACTGGCTGATCGCGCACGCCCTCGAGCGCCGCGGCGACGCGCAGGCCAACGCTCTGCTGCCGCTCAAGCCCCTCGACGACGCTTACGAGCACGCCGCCCACGACGCCGCGATGAAGCTCCTCCCCTAGCACCCCACCACCACAAAGGGGACAGGCACCTTTGTGGTGGTTTTGACCTGCCACGGCAGTTTGTCTCAATCTGTAACATCTAGACCGTTAAAAGTCGTCTTACTGTTACAGAATGAGATGTTCGTCCCGACGCCCGCCGTTTGTCTCGATCTGTAACAGATAGAGCCGATTTGCCTCCCCAGATGTTACAAATCGAGATGTTTGAAGATCGGGATAGAGGGTCAGCTCCTGTGTGGTGGTTTTCCAGTTTGCCAACGATATGTGAACAGATAAAAAAGTCTGCTATACTCTTTCCCGCTGTCCCCATCGTCTAGCGGCCAAGGACGCCACCCTTTCAAGGTGGATATCGCGGGTTCGAATCCCGCTGGGGGCACCAACTCAAAAATGTACGAACCCGTGCGAGTTACCATCGCACGGGTTCGTTCTTTCTTGACATTAGATGAAGAAGACTCAATGCCCTTGCGCTAGATAAACAGCTCGCACTCCTTCCGCTCGGCACAGGCTTTGCTCAACATCTTGGTAGCCGCAGAGAGCATGATGGGGTTTACCGCGCGGGCGGCATGCGGACATACGGCGACACAGCGCATGCAAGAGATGCAGGCCTTTTTGTCCACCCGCTTGGGATCGTCTTTATCGATAGCGCCAACAGGGCACGCTGCGGCACAAGCCCCGCAAGCGGTGCACTCTTTTGTGGCCTTGGGCACCATACCGGCGCCCCCGGCCTTCTTATAGGGACGATTGCCCGGAATAGCCGGCTCAGAAGCATCTCCTGCAGATATCTTTTGCTGAATCTGATTCGCAAACCCAGCGAGCTGCGCCGCGTCCTGTGGGTCTGGCCGACCGGCTGCAAACTGGCGAACAATAGAATGCTCGGCGATGGCAGAAACCGCCGCGATCACCCGAAAGCCCGCGCCCTTTGCCGCATCCTCAAGCTCGACCAGCGTGTCCTCATACGCGCGGTTTCCGTAAACACAAACCAGAACCGCCTGCGCACCGTTTCCCCGCATCATACCCAAGCGCTCCGCAGCCACAGCCGGGACTCGCCCGCCATACGAGGGCACCGCGATCACGGCTACATCCTCTTTTGTCATCGCAACCGTGCGAAAACCAAGCCCGCTATCGGTCAGATCTACAGCAACGGTTTCCCCTTCCAACGCATTGGCAATGTAGCCAGACGCCCTTTCCGTTCCGCCGGTCGGGCTAAACACGATATCGAATACCCTCATCGGATCATCCTCCCCTTTATGAACAAACGCCCGAAACGTCCGCATGCCAAAACAGGTTACAACTTTTAAAATGCTCCGCGCGAAACGCTCGCTCGGCTGCAAGTTCAAAGCAGGTCAAAGCGGCAAAAAAGAAGGGGCCTCACACAGGCGAGACCCCTTCACACGCAAAATCAAACGTGTCTGTTACACATAGAACAGAATGTCGTCGTAGGTCGGGACCGGCCAGTAGTCAGCGGCCACAATCTCCTCCATGGCATCCACGGCGGCGCGCAGCGTATCCATAGCGGGAACGACCTCATGTGCATACACGTTTGCCTGCTCCTGGCCATCCAGGGCCTCGGCCTTCTGATGCACGGCGTCGAGCGCCTTGATGGAGTCGTTGATGGTGGTGATACCGTTGCAGAGCTTGTTGAGCGTGTTCTGCTCGCACTGCATGGCGGCCTCGGCACCGGCGGCACGAATAGTCTCAAGGCCCTTAGCGACCTTGGTGGCATAGGCGGTAATGACCGGGCGATAGGTACGACGCGCCTCGCGAACCATCGTGGTAGCCTCGATGTTCATGAGCTTGTTGTACTTCTCGAGCTTGCAGTCATAGCGGCACTGGGCCTCGGCCTTGGTCAGGACGCCCGTCTCCTCAAAGAGCGCAATGGCCTTATCGGAAACAAAGGCGGGAAGAGCGTCGGCCGTGGTCTTGTTGTTGGCAAGGCCGCGCTTCTCGGCCTCGATGGGCCACTCGTCGGAGTAACCGTCGCCGGAGAACAGGATGCGCTGGTGATCGGTCAGCACCTTCTTGCAGTACTCGAGCGCGGCGTCCTGGAACTTATCCTCGGGCGTACCCTCGAGTGCGTCGGCGAAAGACTTGAGCGACTTGGCCACGGCAGCATCGAGCACCAGGTTGGAGTCGGAGACGTTCTGCTCGGAGCCGCAGGCACGGAACTCGAACTTGTTGCCGGTGAAGGCGAACGGGGAAGTACGGTTGCGGTCGGTGTTGTCCTGCATCAGCTTGGGCAGGGTATCGGCGCCCAGGTCGAGCACGCCGCGCGTGGCATGGACGGAAGCCTTGCCATCGATGATCTTCTCGACGACCTCGGTAAGCTGGTCGCCCAGGAAGATGGACATAATCGCCGGAGGAGCCTCGTTGGCGCCCAGACGATGATCGTTGCCGGCCGAGGCAACGGAGGCACGCAGGAGCTCCTGATAGTTATCGACGGCCTCGATCACCGCGGTGAGGAAGACGATGAACTGCAGGTTGTCGAGCGGGGTGTCGCCCGGGTCGAGCAGGTTCTCGGACTCGGTGCCAAGCGACCAGTTATTGTGCTTGCCCGAACCGTTGATGCCCTCGAAGGGCTTCTCGTGCAGCAGGCAGACCAAGTCGTGGCGGGAGGCGATGAGCTTCATCTTCTCCATCATGACCAGATTCTGGTCGATGGCCTCGTTGACCTCGCCGTAGACAGGGGCGAGCTCATGCTGGCAGGGAGCGACCTCGTTGTGCTTGGTCTTGGCAGGAATGCCAAGCGCCCACAGTTCATCGTCCAGGTCCTTCATATAGGACGAGACGGTGGGGCGGATAGCGCCAAAGTAGTGCTCCTCGAGCTCCTGGCCCTTGCAGGGAGCAGCGCCAAAGAGGGTGCGACCGGTGATGACCAGGTCCCTGCGCTTGCGGTAAGCGTCCTTCTTGATCAGGAAGTACTCCTGCTCATCGCCCACGGAAGGAACGACCTTCTTGGGGGTCTTGCCAAACAGCGCTAAAACGCGCTTGGACTCACGCGAGAGCGCGGTCATGGAGCGCAGCAGCGGGGTCTTCTTGTCCAGGGCCTCGCCCGTGTAGGAGCAGAAAGCTGTGGGGATGCACAGGACATCGTCCTTAATGAATGCGGGGCTGGTGGGATCCCAAGCGGTGTAGCCACGGGCCTCGAAGGTGGCACGCAGGCCGCCGTTGGGGAAGCTGGAGGCGTCCGGCTCGCCCTGAATGAGGTTTTTGCCCGTAAACTTGGTAATGGCGGTGCCGTCGTGGTTGGGCTCGAGGAAGCTATCGTGCTTCTCGGAAGTAATGCCCGAAAGCGGCTGGAACCAGTGCGCGTAGTGCGTAGCACCCTTGGAGATGGCCCAAACCTTCATGGCGTGAGCGACGGCGTTGGCCACATCCAGGTCGAGCGGCTCACCCTCCTCGAGGGTTGCGGCAAGGCGCTTCCAAATGTCCTTGGGGAGGTAGTCCTTCATGACTTCCTCAGAGAACACCATGGTCCCGAAGCGGTCAGTAAGATCGGCCATACGGAACTCCCTTCGTATCGGCACCGCGTGAGAAGCGGTGTTGATTACTAACGAACGAGTCATAGCTTAGGCTCGCCGTGTTTCCGCGACATTACCGTTGTGTTGCTGTCGCGAAACCAATCAATGAGGTTACCGCATCGCGGCAGTATTGCCACCCTTAACAGCCAATGAACTGTATAAATTGCAGACCTCCCCGCATGGTTTAAGGGTAGTCAATTTAGGACGGGGCTAAATTGACTGGTATTTCGCATCAGATACCAGTCTTTATAGTCCGTGCCTAGATTAGCCGCTCTGTTATAGATAAAGCCGATAGCAAGGCATCTTTGATTAGTATCCTCAAATAGCGAGTGAAACTCCACCGTGACACAGTGGTGCTGTAGAATCCTTACAACACATCACACTATTACGTATCTAAAGGAGCACGATATGCGCGTCGACGAGGTTTTTAAGCAGGCAGCTTCCCAGGGCACCGCGCCCATTTCGTTTGAGATGTTCCCGCCCAAGGGCGAGCTGACCCTCGACACGGCTCGCGAGGTGGCAGGCAATCTGTGCAAGCTTTCGCCGAGCTTTGTCTCGGTCACCTGCTCGGCCGGCGGCTCGGGCAACGGTGCCACCACCGCCCCCATCGCGCATATGATTACGAGCGAATTCGATACGCCCTCGGTAGCGCACCTCACCTGCGTGGGCCGCACCCACGCCGACATCGCCGCCAAGATCGACGAGTATCGCTCGGCCGGCGTGGAAAACGTGCTAGCCCTGCGCGGCGACCTGCCCGCCGGCGCGACTGAGGACGACAAGCCCGCCTCGGACTACGCCTACGCCCGCGACCTCATCCCTGAGCTCGTCGACGCCGGCTTTTGCGTGGGCGCCGCAGCTTACCCCGAGGGCCACATTGCCTGTGAAGATCTCAACGCCTCGGTCGAATACCTCAAGCAAAAACAGGACGCCGGCGCGAGCTTCTTTGTGACGCAGCTCTTTTTTGATAACGAGTGCTTCTACCGTTTTCGCGAGCTTGCCGACAAGGCCGGCATCACCGCGCCCATTACCGCGGGCATCATGCCGTTTATGGGCAAGTCGCAGATCAGCCGCATGGTCTTTATGTGCGGCGCGTCGCTGCCCTCCCCCGTCATCAAGATCCTCGCCAAGTACGAGAACGACCCCGAGAGCCTGCAGGCAGCCGGTGTAGATTATGCCGCCCATCAGCTTTGCGACCTCAAGGAGCACGGTGCCGACGGTCTGCACCTGTACACTATGAACCGTCCTGCAATCGCCGCGACCATTATGGAGCGCCTGGGGTAATGGAAAAACCGCACATCGATACAGCTTTTGGTGAAGTGCCGGCCGATCTTGCGTCGCCGGCGCTCTACCGTATCGATGCCGCCCATCGCCCCCGCGTCGACCGTGCCGAGATGCTGCGCTACCTGGGCTACGGCGGTCAGCAGATTGAGCCCGAGCTGTCGCAGCGTATTGAGCTTGTCGTTGAGCGTCTGGAACTGGACATTGAGCCCCGTGGCGTGCGCCGCGTTTTTGCCGTCGATGCCACGGGCGTCGATGAGCAGGGAGAGCCCAGCATCCGTCTGGTCGGCACCAACGTTGAGCTGCACGGTCGCGATATCTATCGCCATCTCAAAGACGCCCGCTTTGCCGCACTCATGGTATGCACCCTCGGCATGGACGCTGAGCGTCGCCTGCGCACCACGGGAGCCCAGCAACCCCTAGAGGGAGCCGTGCTCGACGCTGCATGCTCTGCCTATGTAGAAGCCGCCGTCGAGCAGATGGACCAGCAGGTCAAGGCTGTGGCCGCCGCACACGGACTCGCCGGTAACTGGCGCTTCAGCCCCGGCTACGGCGACTGCCCGCTTACGGCCCAGCACTCAATCGTGGCTGCGCTCAACGCCACGCGGCTCATCGGGCTTACCGTCACACCTACCAGCCTGCTCATGCCCACCAAGAGTGTGACCGCAGTGATCGGTCTGTTTGACGGCGAGGTCCACGACGCCCAGAGCCGCCCCACCTGCAATATCTGCCGCATGCACGAGCACTGCCGCTTCCGCGCCGCCCACACCACCTGCTATTCCAGCCATTAGGAGCCCTCGATGTTTACTCCGCTTATCACCCATGATTCCGACGGTACCGCGCTGGCAGCGCCCGTCAATACTGCGCGTTGTAACGGCGCCACGTACAAGACGCGCACGATCGACGACCTGCACATAAAGGATGACCGCCTGCGCGCCGCCATCGAGGGCACGGGGCATCTGCTGTTCGACGGCGGCATGGGCACCATGCTGCAGGCGGCCGGCATGAAGGCCGGCGCCCTGCCCGAGCTGCTCAACTTTGAGGAGCCCCAGATCATCACTGATATCCAGCGTCAGTACGTCGAGGCTGGCTGTGACGTGATCACCGCCAACACCTTTGGCGCCAACGCCCACAAGCTCGACGGCGCCGCCACCGTAGCAGATGTCTTTGCCGCCGCCGTCGCCTGCGCCCGCGCGGCCGGTGCCCACTACGTCGCCGGCGATATCGGCCCCATCGGCGCGCTACTTCGCCCCTTGGGCACCCTGAGCTTCGACGAGGCCAATGACCTCTTTGCCGAGGAAGTGCGCGCCGGCGTCGATGCGGGCGTGGACCTCTTTATTATCGAGACCATGACCGACCTTGCCGAGATCAAGGCGGCCGTCCTCGCCTGCCGCGAGAACTCCGACCTGCCCGTCTTTGCCACCATGACCTTTGAGGAAGACGGTCGCACGTTCCTGGGCACGAGTCCCGAGGTGGCCGCCATTACGCTCGACGCCATCGGCGCCGACGTTTTGGGTATCAACTGCAGCCAGGGACCGGCCGAGCTCCGAGGGCTCGCCGCACGCATGCTCACCGTTACCGACAAGCCCGTTATGGTTCAGGCCAATGCAGGACTCCCCCACGTGGACGATGACGGCAATACCGTCTTTGATATCCAGGCCCCCGAATACGCCGACGCCGTCTCCGGCATGATCGCCGACGGCGTGAGCGTCGTGGGCGGCTGCTGCGGCACCACACCGGCGCACATGGCGGCCTTGCGCACGCTTATCGACAACCACACGCCCAGCCCGCGCCACCGCAAGCCCAGTATGTCGGTCACGAGCGCCCAGACGGTCGTGGACCTTCCCTGTGACGGCCACAAGATCGCCGTCATCGGCGAGCGCATCAATCCCACCGGCAAAAAGCGCCTGCAACAGGCCCTGCGCGACGGCGACCTGGACTACGTCGTGAGCCAGGGCATCAGCCAGCAGGAACAGGGCGCCGACATCCTGGACGTCAACGTAGGCCTGCCCGAGATCGACGAGGTCAAGATCATCCAGCAGGCGACCGAGCAGCTCCAGGGCTCCACGCTGCTGCCGCTGCAGATCGACTCCACCGACCCCGCAGCCGTCGAGGCAGCCGTGCGCCGCTACGCCGGCAAGCCCATCATCAACTCGGTCAATGGCAAACGGCAAATCATGGACGAGATCTTTCCCCTAGTCGCCCACTACGGCACCAACGTTGTCGGCCTCACGCTCGACGAAGACGGCATCCCCGATACCGCCGAGGCTCGCTTCGCCATCGCCGAGCGCATCGTAACCGAGGCTGCGCGCTACGGTATCGGACCGGACCGCATCCTCATCGACTGCCTGGTCATGACCGCCTCGACCAATCAACGCCAGGCCGAACAGATTCTGCGCGCCATGTCCCTGTGCAAGGAACGCCTGGGCGTCAAGTGCGCGCTCGGCGTGTCGAACATCAGCTTTGGCCTGCCTGCCCGCCCGCTGCTGGGCTCGGTCTTTTTGGCCGCCGCCTTTGGCGCGGGCCTCGATGCCCCCATCATGAACCCGGGCTCCAAGCGCTTTATGGATACCGTCTACAGCTATCGCGTCCTGAGCGTTGAGGACGAGGGCTCGACCGGATACATCGAACGCTATGCCGGCTGGACCGATCCGTACAAGATCGCCGCGAACCCGGCGGCGGCTCAGGCAGTATCGACCGACACCGCGCCCGCTGCTGGCACCGCCGGCACTGACAGCAACGACGACCCGATTCGTCGCATGGTCGTCTCGGGCCGCAAAGGCGAGATCGCGGCCGAGACCGAGCGTCTGCTGGCAGATCACGACGCCATGGACCTCATCAACAATCACTTTATCCCCGCCCTTGACGAGGTTGGCGTCCTCTTTGACCAGGGAAAATTCTTCTTGCCGCAGCTCATGGCCTCGGCCGAGGCCGCACGCGTGGGCTTTGACACCATCAAGCGCCTGATGCCCGCCGGCGAGATTGCCGACAAGGGCAAAATCTGCGTGGCCACCGTCAAGGGCGACATCCACGACATCGGTAAGAACATCGTCAAGATGCTGCTCGATAACTACGGCTACACCGTCTTTGACCTAGGCCGCGACGTCGACCCGCAAGAGGTGCTCAAGACCGTGCAAGAGCGTGACATTAAGCTCGTCGGCCTCTCGGCGCTTATGACTACCACGGTCGTCGCCATGGAAGAGACCATCAAACTGCTTCATGCCGAGGTGCCGGGCGTCAAGATCATCGTAGGCGGCGCCGTACTCACCCCCGAATACGCCAAGCAGATCGGCGCGGACTACTACGCCAAGGATGCCGCCGAAAGCGCGCGCATCGCCGAAGAGGTCTTTGGGCAGTAACACAACGGAAACAACCGAGCACCAAAACGTGCCGCATGCGCCACTTGGCACGTGCGGCACGTTAGAATAGATAAGACTATGCTCGTTTTGGCAGATAGGAGCGCAAGGATGGCGATCACGCCCGCAGAAATCGCGGAAACCCGCGGCATGGTTGAGGAGCAGAACCTCGACATCAGGACCATCACCATGGGTGTTTCGCTCATGGGTTGCGGTGACGAGAACCTCGACCGCATGTGCACGAAGATCTACGACCACGTGACGCACACGGCTGAGCACCTGGTCGAGACCGCCGAGAACCTCGAGCGCGAGTACGGTATCCCCATCGTCAACAAGCGCGTTTCCGTCACCCCGGTGGCACAGATCGCCGCGTGCTGCAAGGATGAGGACCTCACCCCCATCGCGCATGCCCTCGACCGCGCGGCCGAGACGCTCGGCATCGATTACCTGGGCGGCTTCTCCGCACTCGTCCAGAAGGGCATCGGCGACGCCGACCGCCGCGTCATCCAGTCCATCCCCCAGGCGCTCGCCGCCACCAGCCGCGTCTGCTCCAGCGTCAACGTCGCCAGCCTGCGTGCCGGCATCAACATGGACGCCGTGCTCATGGCGGCTCAGACCATCATCGATGCCGCCAAGCTTACGGCAGATGAGGATTCCGTCGGCGCTTCCAAGTTTGTCTGCTTTGCCAACATAGTCGAGGACTCCCCGTTTATGGCGGGCGCCGTCCACGGCGGTGGCGAGGCCGACGCCGTCATCAACGTAGGCGTCTCGGGCCCCGGCGTTATGGCCGCAGCCCTGGAGACGCTGCCCGATTCCGCATCGATGATGGAAGTCGCCGAGAAGATTAAGCAGACCGCCTTTAAGATCACCCGTGCCGGCGAGCTCATGAGCCGCGAGGCCGCCCGTCGCCTGGGTGTCGAGAAGGGCATTGTCGACCTGTCGCTGGCTCCCACGCCCGCCATCGGCGACTCCGTCGCGCGTATCCTCGAGATCATCGGCGTGGGCACCTGCGGTGGCCCGGGCACGACCTGTGCACTCGCCATGCTGAACGATGCCGTCAAGAAGGGCGGCGTCATGGCCAGCTCCAGCGTGGGCGGTCTCTCGGGTGCCTTTATCCCCGTGTCCGAGGACGCCGGCATGATCGCCGCCGTCGAGGCCGGCGCGCTTTCGCTCGAGAAGCTCGAGGCCATGACCTGCGTGTGCTCCGTCGGCCTGGACATGATCGCCATCCCCGGCGACACCCCGGTCGAGACCATCGCCGGCATCATCGCCGACGAGATGGCCATCGGCGTCATCAACAATAAGACCACGGCCGTGCGCGTGATTCCCGCTATCGGCAAGGGCGTGGGCGACTGTGTCGAGTACGGCGGTCTGTTTGGCCGTGCACCCATCATGCCGGTGAACCCCAACGCCGGCACCGTGCTTGCCCACCGTGGTGGACGCTTCCCGGCACCGCTGAACTCGCTGAAGAACTAGCTGAGGAGGACTGGCGAGGAGCCCCGGGGAGGGCAAATATATAAGGTCGCCTGCTCGGACAGTCCTGATTCGCACGGAGAGCACATTAAGTGCTCTCCGGCTCGTGCGGAACTCGCGATCGACCTTATATATTTGCCCTCCCCGGGGCTCCCGCACAACGGGACCTCGGTTGGATTCTATCCCGATTGCAGTCGCTTCGCTCCTGCACCACTTGGCTGGTGCGGCGGTTTGGCATTGGAACGGTTCTTTTTCTGATATATGCTGGTTGCGGCTCTTCTTTTGGGAGGGGCCGCTTTTTTGTTGCTAGGAGGTTGGCCCGTGGTTGATGGGGATGCTCGCTCTGAGCTTCTTTCTGCTGATTGGAATGGCGAATGGATGCGTCTGCAGGCCGCTCGGCATCGGGCTGATGATTCTTTTGAGTGGGATAAGCGGGCTCGGCATTTTCGTCCACTGGAGACTGCCCCGTATGCTCGGGATTTTATAAAGCTGTTGGCGCTTGAGCCTGGTGAGTCGGTGCTCGATATGGGGTGTGGGGCTGGGTCGATTGCTATTCCGCTTGCTCAGGCTGGACATCCTGTGATTGCTGCTGACTTTTCTCCTGCTATGTTAGGCACGCTTGATGCTGGCATTGAGTACTATGGGCTCGAGGATTGCATTACACCGCTTGAGCTTGCTTGGGATGATGATTGGGATCTGGTTGGGCCGGTTGCCAAGGCTGTTGATGTTGCCTTTGCCAGTCGCTCTGTCACCACGACCAACCTAAAAGGCGCACTTGCCAAGCTTGATCGAACGGCTCGTCGGCGTTGTGCCGTTACGATGGTCGCCAACTCGAGCCCGCGTTATGACCTGCACTTGATGAATGCCATCGGCGCCTCGGTTACCTGCAGCAATGGTTTTGTGTACGCCTTTAACATCCTTATTCAGATGGGTGCACTGCCACAGGTCACGTATTTTGAATCACCCCGCCGCGACACCTTCGATAGTCTCGAGGCAGGCGTGGCAGACTTTTCTCGCATGCTCGAGCACGGCAACGAGGACAAGATCGACCGCCTGCGCAACTATATCGCCCACCACATGATCGAGAACCCGCATGCCGGTAAGCCGGGATCCAAGGGCGTACCGCAAGGACGCTACATGCTCGACCACATCCGCAAAGTCCGATGGGCGTTTATCGCCTGGGAGCCGGTCTCCGTACCCCGCCCGTAGCCCATCTAAAGCTTGCATCGTCTTCCCGCCCGGCATCCGCATTCTTTGCGAACTGGGCAAACGCGCTCCACACCACGCCGTTCCTGCGCTATCGTGGGACAGCTCACGTAGATTAAGGCCCCATTGCGGGGCGCCCCATACATAGAAAGCGAGAACCCATGGCACTGACAGGAGCCCAGGTCAAGCAGCTTCGCAGCATGGCCCATCACCTCAACCCCGCCATCATCATCGGTAAGTCCGATGTCAACGAGGGCACCGTCGAGCAGACGGTCGCCTACCTGGAGAAGCACGAGCTCGTTAAGTGCTCCGTGCTGGACGGCTCCAGCCTTTCTGCCCGCGAGGCCGCCGAGGAGCTCGCCGAGCGCTGCCACGCCGACGTCGTTCAGGTTATCGGCCGCAAGTTCTCGCTGTATCGCGAGTCCTCGCGCAAGGATATCGAGAAGATCAAGCTCGTCTAAAACCGACTGGCCATACCGAGTAGCCTGCGGGCGTCCGAGTGATTCGGGCGCCCGTTTTTTATCGCTCGACAAGCACGCGCTTGAGCCTGCCTTCGACCAGGCGCTCATACAGGCGCCTTGTCTCGGGCTCGGGCACGCCTTGAACCTGCTCTCGCAGGTGGTGCATGTGACCGCTGTATAGCTCGACAACATCGCGGCGTCGTCCCGCCGCACCGTAAACGCGCATGGCACAGCGAACCATGTCCTCGCGCGCAGTCTCTTGGCGAAGCCCCGATTCAACGAGCCAAATTGCCGATTGCAGGTCATTTTCCTCGAGAGCGGCATTCGCTCCCCTAATCATGCAGTCGATGTACTTGGATTGCATAATGTGGCGCATGCGCGTAAAAAACGTGGGATTGCAACCGGTGGGAACATACAGCGGCCCCGCGTAGAGCTGCTCAACCTTAAGACAAAGCTCAACCAGGTGAGGGCCTCTCGCGCCCATACGGTTTCCCAGGATCTCGCGGCTCAGCTGGTCAAAGAGCCTTACATCGGTCTTAACGTAGTCGCCGTTGAGCCCTATGCACTCGTTTTGGATGAGCACGCACGACTTGCCATCCGGCGTTGGACCCAAAGCCGAGCGCAAGCGCGATACCGTCGAATACAGATTGTTGCGCGCCGCGCTAAACTCGGCATGGGGCCACAACTCCATGGCGATTGTCTCGCGGTCGACCATGGCATCCATGCCCAACGCGAGCCGCTCGGCAAGTGTTGCCGCCTTTTTGCGACGCCACATCTTATCCGTGATGGGAAAGCCGTCGCGCTCGGCGCGAAATGTGCCAAACATGCGCATCTCAATATGGCCGATCGTATCGACAGCCTCAACCTCGCCCGCCTGGAACAGGTGCTCGCTTTCGCCCTCAAAATCATCGCGTAGTGAATACCGCGACAGTTCACGCACCGGAAGCTTCTTGCGAATCCTGACGGCAGGCTCGCCCAGACAATGCATCGCAAGACGTGCGAACAGCCGATACGATGGGTCTAAAATCCCCGAGCGATTCATAGACATCCAAGCGGCAAGATCGCTATCGCGGCCCGCAGCGGCCAAATGCAGTGCCACGATCCAGGCTTCTGAGCCGCCGACCTGTGTCTTGCTAATATCGAGCAGCTCCGCCTCTTCGCGAACCGATACCAGCGACGTATTGCGCAGGTACGCCACGCGCTCAAGCAGCAACGCGTTTTCGCGCATGTACGCAATCGATTCGTCGGCGAGCTTGAGCACCTGAACCGCACGGAACTTCGCGTTGACCGGCCGCCCCTCCGCCAGCGATTGCCAACCCTCCAGCAATAACCCAAACAGCTGAATTTGATTGTCACGAACACGCACCGCAAAGCGGTCGAGCTCGCCAAACGCCACATCGTCGGTCACGGGCAAGCCCGCGAGCAGGCGCCGCGCCGCGAGCACCATACGCAGCCAAATGGATGGTGCCTTAAGCCCGCGGATATCGAGCGCCTCGAGTATCTGCGCCATCTTGTCATCGCGCTCGTCGGGTTTAGCAAACGAGCCGTCGAACAGCTCCACCAGCATATGGTCGGCCTGTATGAGAATCCCCGCGATGTCGAGCTCGCAATCATAAGCTTTGCACGCCTTGAGCTTCGCGAGAACATTGCCGTCTTCCGCTCGCTCGGTTAGGTGGCGCTTGACCTCGATATGCGCGGACAGCATGTCGAGCACCTCGCAGGATGTCTGTTCTTGCACAACAGGGTTGGCGGGAAGCCCCAGGTCATTGTCGCCATAAAAGGCGATGGTGAGCGCCTGGGCTATTTTCCAGGTAGCGGGATCGACCTCGCGGGCCGCCTGGTCGCCAGCACGTTCGATAACGGACGCCATATACCTTGCTAGCTTTGTATTGCACACGCTGACAGCCGCCAGATACACGCCGAGTGCCTCGGCGGGTGTCGGCTCTTGCTCCTGCTTTTCCGCATTGATCATCGCCGACGCCGCACGGCAAATGTCCCCTCCGTGCCCGGTCAGGGCAAGATCGGCCCCATACTGCCCGGCAAGTTCCAATACCACATGGCGGTCCAAGAACGCGTCGGCCAGGTCCATAGCCAAATCGCATCGGCCCGCCTTGATCAAAATGCGAGCAGCCCGCGATACAAGTTCGGGACGGATCTCGGCAACAAGCTTTCGCAGCCTCAGGCGCGCGTTGTCCTTAGCGCCCAAACACCTAAAGGTGCGATCAGACGGATCCACGCCAAAAATCGGATAATCGCGCACAAAGATGGACTGGTCGACCATCGAAAGCCTCACGCCGCACGCCTCTAGCTCCGCAATGCGGCCCTCGCCCATCAGTACCATCAAACAGGCAACGGTAAACAACAGGTTGTTCTCGAGCGATGCGAGATCGACCAGCGCCGCACCGTACACGTTGACGATTTCGTTCTCGAGCAACCCGGCAACATCGCCCTGTCCATACATTCCCGTCTGCAAGGCAGATACCAGCTCGGGTACGCCCTGTGTGAGCCGATAGAAATCAAGCGATGTGCTGATTGAGAACGCCGTGGCCCATGACGAATACTCATAGGCGTGCACCTTGAGCATCTGCGCATTGACTTTTACAGAATCGCCCAGCCCGTGGATAAGCAATCGGTTGGAGGGGCGGCAAGTAATAAAGACCCCCGTCCCCGTAGCACGTAAGCTGCGGATTCGATCGATGAGGTCCTCTGTTTCGCGCAGCTCGAGATTGGGCACGTTGTCGATCGCAACGAGCGAATGCGGTTTGTCCTTGAGCTCATCGGCGACAACCTCGAGCTGCATAAAGAGCTCGCGTCCAATCGCGCGGTCGGCCTCGATAATCCGAACCGGCCCTCGCGTGGGGTCCGATTTAACCTCCTGCACGTATTGCAGCAACACCGACGTTTTACCAAACCCGTCAGGCGCGTAGAGCAGAACGATTCCCGCCTTGCGCCCTTTAACGATGAGCTCGTTCATCAAGCGATCGCGCCGCACCATATAGCTGCCGCCCGTCGGCATCAACTCGAGGTCGTCCATATTGCCCAGATCGTTTTCCATGCCTGCTCCTCAACTCGACCATATGGACACCGTAGCTGCAGGACCATAATAGCCGCCCCGTGAATAGCGCGGCTTAGAGTTTTTAATTGTCTGCCGGTACGTGTTTGGCAAGTTTTTGTACAGCGAGGCCCGATGGTAACTTATCCCCCGACCAATAGGTCTTTGCGCAGGTCAATGCGCTTGCCAGCATGTCCCATCCCATTTGCAGTGTAGCGCAGTCGGCTATTTTTATTTGAGTTGCGCAACTCGCCTACTCCTCGCTACCGCCTGCGACTCTATGGTGGCAAATGTGCACAGAATCTGCTATAGAATGAATCACAAAAATTTAAAACCCTCCAGTCAAGCACGCGGCAAGGTTTCCGTCATGTATACGCCACGGCGTATGCCCACTAAAAAGGCCCCCGCAAAGCGAGGGCCTTTTGAGAAACTATGTAAGATCGCTTGATCGCGTTACTCGCAGAGCGAAAGAGCGGCCTCGTCAGCAACGACAACGCAGTTGGTGTGCAGCTGCAGGATCGAAGCCGGGCATTTGGGCGTAACCGGACCATAGCACATATCGTGCACGGCCTGAGCCTTGGCCTCGCCGTTGGCGACAACCAGGATCATGCGGGCATACATGATGGTCTGGGCGCCCATGGTGTAAGCCTGACGGGGCACGTCATCGATGCTGTCGAACAGGCGGCTGTTGGCCTGAATGGTGCTCTCGGTGAGGTCGACGCAGTGCGTGCCCTTGGAGAAGTGGTCATCGGGCTCGTTAAAGCCGATGTGACCGTTGTTGCCAATGCCGAGCAGCTGCAGATCCGGGTAACCGGCGGCAGCGACGATCTTGTCGTACTCGGAGCAGGCAGCGGCGGCATCGGGGTTGGAGCCATCGGGCACGTGCGTGTTGTTCAGATCGATATTGATGTGATCGAAGAAGTTCTCGCGCATAAAGTAGTGATAGCTCTGGGGATCGTCGTGCGAAAGACCACGATACTCGTCCAGGTTATAGGTGCTGACCTCGGCAAAGTCAATGTCGCCCTTCTCGTACCAAGCAGCGAGCTGTTTGTAAGCGCCAATCGGGGTGGAGCCGGTGGCAAGACCCAACACGCAATCGGGCTTGAGGATAACCTGAGCCGAGATGATATTAGCGGCCTTGCGGCTCATATCCTCGTAGTCTTTAGCTTTAATGATTTTCATTACGCGTCCTTTCTCGTACAAGAGAGGCAAGGCTCCCCTTACAAGCACTTGCCCGCGGCCCGCGTCGGCCGCAACCAACGTGTGCGGCCACCAGGGCGAGGTCGCGTAATATATGTGTCTCGTGTCTAACCGCGTCGAGGCCCCTGCCCGTCCACGGTGACCCAAAGCTGTTTAGCCTCGGACGTTTCCCATCTTGCCACGGAGGGCGCCCTCTTTCAAGGGCGCCCTCCGTAAACGTGTTTGAACTGTAGGCTAAAGGCCAAGCGGAGCGACTAGCGCTCACGCGCGACGATAAGCTGGTCCATCTCCTCGACATGCTCGCCAACGGAACCCTTGATGCTCGAGAACTCAACGGAGTTACACACCAAGATGGGAACCGTCACATCGTAGCCCTCGGCAGCAATTGCCTCGCGATCGAACTCGATGAGTACATCGCCCTTATGGACGATGTCACCCACTTGCGCATACACAGTAAAATGTTTGCCCTCGAGCTGAACGGTGTCCAAACCAACATGGATGAGCACGTCTAGACCATCGACCGTGTTGAGCGCAACGGCATGACCCGTGGGAAAAATCGCCTCGACCTTAGCGTCAGCCGGAGCAATCACACGTGTACCCGTAGGCTGAATCGCCACGCCCTGGCCCAAAAGGCCGGTAGCAAACGTCTGGTCTTTGACCTCGGATAACGGAATGACGTCGCCCGAGATGGGAGCATCCAGCGTAAGGACTCGACCACGCATACCAAAAGACCTCAGGACTTTAGTGAACATGCTCCCCCTCGGACATACCAATCAATCAAAATAACTTTAACAGTTTACCACTTGGCACCCGTTTTTGACCATTAGGGAAGTTCGCGCTTGACAACCTCGACGATGTCGTCAACCACACGCTGGGTCAACTCGTGCGTCTCGGCCTCGGCCATCACACGGACCAGCGGCTCGGTGCCACTCGGACGTACCAGAATGCGGCCGCGACCGTTGAGCTCCTTCTCGGCGGCAGCGACGGCGTCCCAAATGGGCTGACAATCGTCCAGGCCGGCCTTATTGTCGGAATGTACGTTGACAAGTACCTGCGGGTACTTCTTCATGATGCCGGCAAGGTCGGTGAGGGTGCGGCCGGTGCGCTTGAGCACGGCCAGAAGCTGCAGGGCCGTCACCAAGCCGTCGCCGGTGGTGTTGTGCTCCAGGAAGATGATGTGGCCGGACTGCTCGCCGCCGATGACGGCACCGTCCTCGAGCATACGCTCGAGGACATAGCGGTCGCCCACGGCGGTCTGCACCATCTCAAAGCCCTGCTCCTTCATGGCGATGGAGAAACCGAGGTTGCACATAACGGTCGAGACGATCTCGGAGTTGGCGAGCTTACCGCGAGCGGCCAGGTCAGAGCCGCAGATGGCCAGGATGTAGTCGCCGTCGATCTCGTTGCCCTCGCTGTCCACGAACAGCACGCGATCGGCGTCGCCATCGTGAGCCAGACCGATGTCGGCGTGGGTACGCAGTACGAGCTCACGCAAGGGCTCAAGATGAGTGGAGCCGCACTCGACGTTAATGTCGGTGCCGCAGTAGTCGGTGTTGATGGCATGGACCGTGGCGCCCAGGCGCTGCAGTGCGGCGGGCGTGGTCTGGCAAGAAGCGCCGTGGCCGCAGTCGACGGCAACAACCAAGCCGTCGAGCTTAAGGCCGTCGAGCGTGTTGATGGCATGATCGACATATGCCTTGCGGGCGTCCTTCATCTTGATGATGTGACCCACACCGGCGCCGGTCGGCAGCGTGTCGGCAGCCATGGCCTCCTCGGACATGACCCAGGCGCTGATCTCTTCCTCGACAGCATCGGGAAGCTTCATGCCCTTGCGGCTAAAGAACTTGATGCCGTTGAACTCCGGCGGATTGTGCGAAGCAGAGATGACGATGCCGCCGTCGAGCTCGTTTTGGACGGTGAGCAGCGCCACGGCCGGCGTAGGGATAACGCCGCAGCAGTGCGGTCGGCCGCCCTCGGCCATAATGCCGGCGGTCAGAGCACTCTCGAGCATGGTGCCCGAAAGACGCGTGTCACGGCCGATGCAAATGTCCGGACCAAGGAACTTGGTCGCCGCACGGCCAAGACGAAACGCGAGGTCGCACGAGAGGTCGGCGTTGGCGACGCCGCGGACGCCATCGGTACCGAAGATGTTCTGGGGCATAGGATCGCTCCTTCCCAAGTGGGCAAAACGCAGTCGCCCACCCTAGTCGAAAAAGAAAAGCGGGACCCGCCGAGCAATCGGCAGGCCCCGCTTGTACATTGTATCTCGTAAGGAGATAAAACCTTAGCGCTTGGAGAACTGGGGAGCGCGGCGAGCCTTCTTGAGGCCGTACTTCTTGCGCTCGACCACGCGAGCATCGCGCGTAAGGAAACCGGCCTTCTTGAGGTCAGCACGGTAGTCGCCAGCGTTCAGAAGAGCGCGAGCGATGCCCAGGCGCAGAGCGCCGGACTGACCGGAGATGCCGCCGCCATCGCACAGAGCGATAACGTCGAACTGACCGGCGGTGTCGGTCACCTTGAAGGGAGCAAGGGCGTTCTCAACGAGCTGATGACGGCCGAAATACTGCTCGGCGTCACGCTTGTTGATGGTCACCTTGCCGGTGCCGGGGACGAGACGGACGCGGGCGACGGCGTTCTTACGACGGCCGGTACCCTGGTAGACAACGGTGTTCTCAGCCATCTTTAAGCCTCCAGCTCAATCTTCGTGGGGTTCTGGGCAGCGTGCGGATGCTCGGCACCAGCGTAGACCTTAAGCTTGGTCATCTGGGCACGGCCGAGGGTGGTCTTGGGCAGCATGCCGCGAACGGCGCGCTCGATGACCTTCTCCGGGTGCTTCTCCATAGCCTGGCGGAAGCTCTCAGCCTTGAGGCCGCCGTTGTAGCCGCTGTGGCGATAATAGGTCTTCGTGTCGGCCTTGTTACCGGTAAGCTGGACCTTATCGGCGTTGATGACGACAACGAAGTCGCCGCAGTCGCTGTTGGGCGTGAACTGGGGCTTGTTCTTACCGCGCAGGATCATTGCGATCTGGGTGGCAAGACGGCCCAGGACAGCACCATCGGCGTCGACGAGAACCCAGTTGCGCTGGACCTCGCCCTGCTTGGCGTAGTGAGTCGATTTCGAAATCACTTAGACTCCTCCATGTACAGTACGTGTTGTTACAGAGATTCACGGGGCTCTGCAAGTAACCCGTCCATATTACCCCGCTCGTCGCCCGAGTCAACAGGTATTTTGGCTCTGACCAGACTTTCTGCACATGTCGTCCATGGGTCATGACGTCGCGACGCTAGCGCTCGACAAACGCCTCGATATCTCCCAGCAATCGCTTTGCCTCCTGGCGGCCCTGAATATACAGGTCGAGGAGCTTTGCCGGATCGTGCTCAACGTGGCCGACCTCGACCGGCTTTTGCGGAGCAACGACCAGCGCACGGCCCTCGCGCTCATACTTCCACAGATGCATGCGTTGGATGTTATAGCGGTCGTGGCGCGTCTCGATAGCCTCGAGCAGGTAGGGGTAGTCGGCATAGCGGGCGCGCGCGGCGGGCATAAACTCGTAAGGCTTTTTCTCGTATGAGCGGTCCTGCGTAACGATAACGACCGCACGGTCGAAGCCCGCCTCCTCGAGCACATGCTCGATAGGGACCGAATCGGCTACGCCGCCGTCGACGTATTTGTGCCCGTCAATCTCGACCGGCGGCGTCACCAGCGGCAGCGACGTCGAGGCGCGCACGGCATCGAGGTCGAGCACGGCGCTTTTGACCGGCAGGTACGCGGCGGTTCCAAAGAGCATGTCCGTCGCGGCGGCGTACATCTCGATGGGGCTGGCGTCGAACGTCTCGTTGTCAAAGGGATCCAGGCGGTCCTGGACGTCGTTAAAGATAAAGTCGTAACCCACAATAGAGCCCGTGGACGCAAACGATGCGGCACCCATGTAGCGGCTGTCGTTACAGAAAGCCAGGTTGATGCGGTTGGCACGGCCGATCTGGTGCGACTTGTAGTTGACGCCGTTGAGGGCGCCGGCCGATACGCCATAGACAGCCGGAATCTCGACGCCGACCTCCATGAGGACGTCGAGCACGCCTGCGGTAAATTGCCCGCGGAAGCTGCCGCCCTCCAAAACGAGCGCGACCTTGCCGGCGTTCTTTGCCCTATCTTCTGCAGTCATATTGACCTCCTGCTGTTTCGTTTGGGCTTCTTCTACCCAGTTTTGGGATAGAGAGCGCATTGGTTTTGGAGTTGCGGAGGACGGGGCGGTCGGCGGGAAAGCGCGTCCCACTCTGCGTTGCTGCGGCGCATGGCAGGCTGAGATTCGATATCATCGCATCTATATAGGTTTGAGGCTTTGCGCGGAGAATCCGCGTATTTGCTTCGCAAATCCGCACCGGCTTCGGCCGCCTGCCGGCGCCCTCGCCCGCGGGCTAAAAACGCTCACGCGTTTTCTTTACGCCCGCGCCCTGCGCAGAGTTCGATTCTCCGCGGTATCTGTATGTAATAAAAAAGCAGGTAGAAACACTTCTCTACCTGCTTGTAACTATTGGTGGAGGCGCGGAGAATCGAACTCCGGTCCACGAAAGCCCCCTGATTGGCATCTCCAAGCTCAGTCGCTGGTTTTGTCTCGGACGCTTTGCGCGCAGCGACACGCTCGCGGCATCCCAACCGGTTCGGTCTTAGCCCGCGCCATACCGATTACGTGCGCAGGAGCATTCCCCTAAAATGACGTCGCGCCGGTGTCGGGGAAATCACCGGGTTGACGCGCCGCTATAAACTAAGCAGCGAGAGCCATAGGCTCAAAAGAAGAGTTGTTGTCAATTCAATTTGACGGTACCCCTGTTTAACGAGGCGAGGAGACCTCGGCTTGCTTCCTCTCTCAGAGCTATCGTGTCGAAACCAGTCGCCCCCGAATGTCGGGAAAGTCTGGATGGCATTGGGCACGAGCACCCAACACCCGTCGACTTTTCAAGGAGCACGCGGGGTGAGCCCCGCTCGTGGATAGCTATCTTACCACGTTCTAAAGGCGGACAGCTGCTCTATGCACGAGCTGTGAAGACCATAATGTGCACCACACTTCGCACTTTTGCTACCGGACACGTCACGTATATTTTCGCCAAGCAAAATTGACCCATCGAAAGGACCGTTATGGATACCAAGCAGCAACTCGTCAATGCCCTCGCAGGTCTGGGCTCAACCATTACCGAAGCTATGGATGTCATCGAAGGCTTTGTCCCCTGCGGACATCCCGCCCTCACGGTATCGAACGCACTCGTCGTGCTGGACGCTGACGATGATGCAGCTCTCGCCCAGCAGCTTGAGACCGTCGAGGGCTTTATCGACCATGTGAGTGAGAACCGCGGCGTGTCCGCCTACCACGGCATCGAGGTCGAGCTCGCGGGTCCAAAAGCTGATCTGCTCGCAGCAATCTGCGAGGTAGGCGCCCTTATGCAGACCGCAGGCGTCAAGAACACCCAGGTCAACGAGTGGGTCTACCGCAGTCTGGCAGCACTCGATAGCTCCGACGAAAAGGCAGCCGAGCAGCTCGCAGAAAGTCCCGCCATTAAGGCCGAGCTTTTGTAAATAGCAGATGCGGGTCCCTTGGCGCATCGTCGTCCAAGAGGCCTGCAAACAGTTCGCGTCAACTGATAGCCGCGCCGCCGCGTTCGGCCAAAATAAGAATCGGCATCATTTGACGAGGTGTCTTTGCTGCAAGATCGGCATGTTCGAGCAGTTTGCGATCGTTAGTTACCAAGTAATCAACCTGGGCGCGTTTGCATGCGGCGAGTACCAAGTTGTCCTCGTAATCGCAATGGAGCGCTAAGTATTTGTCGGCTAGCCACAGATCGGATGCGTCTGCGCCCACGGCGGTGGCGTTTTCGGTCATATTTCGAATAAACGCCAGCGCGGCCTCGCCTATCGCTCGTGCCGATGCTTCGTCGGCCGAGCCTTTTTTAGCAATAACCCTGCGCTTCAGCTCGTGTTGGACAACGTACAGTACATCCTTGGCGATATGCACCGGAAAGAGCAACGTTGCGCCAGATTCCGCAGCCCGTCCGATAAACGCACGCGCGGCAAGCGACTCGGCATGGTCGACGCAAAACGAATCAACCCATACGTTGGCATCCACCATTATTTTGAGGGGAGCCCCGCTCACAGGATCATCCCCTTTTGGCGATAGCGCTCGTCCATGGCTTCGGAATAGATTGTGTCCCAATCGCGATCGTCGGATACGGGCAACGTAGCGATGCCCAGGTCCGCGTAAAGCTGATCCGCCGCCGCCCATGATGCGGCGAACGGAGTATCGGGCGCGACGGTCTGCTGCCGGTCGTCGACGGCCGCAAGCACTTCCTCGCACTGCCCGCCACCCTGCGCGACCTTGGCCACCACCTTTTTGATGAGCTCGGGCAGTGACCCGCCCGAAAGCCGCAGCGCTTCCTCGGCACGGTTCTTGACCTGGCGATCCACGCGAACGTTCACCTGCGCCATGCCGTCAACAGCACCCATCTCAACCTCACCTTCGACTTCCGCTATCTTAGCTAGCACAACTATATATTGCTGCTAGCACATGGTCAAACGCAAAAGGCCTGCATTCTGGCGGCTGCAACACCGCCCAAATGCAGGCCGAAAACTAAAGTAAAAGTGCTAGCGCAGATATGCTTTCGCGTTGCTCAGGCTGTAGGCAATCGTCGAGCCATTGTGCAGCAACGACGACGTCTGCGGGGTAATCGCGCCGGTAATGCCGAGCGCCAGGAGCGCCGAGTTGGTGAGCATCACCTTAGAGTAGGAGCTCGTCAGACGATCAACGAGGCCCTGGCTCATGCGGCGCAGACGCACGATCGCGGCGAGATCCGTATCGGTCAGGATGATATCGGCGACCTCCTTGGCGATGTCGCTTCCGCCACCCATCGCCAGGCCCACGTCGGCCAAACCGAGCGCCGGCGAATCGTTGACGCCGTCGCCCACCATGGCAACGTGGCGCCCCTCGCCCTTGATGCGCTCCACATACGCGTACTTATCCTCGGGCAGCAGCTCGGCCTTAAACTCGTCGACCCCCGCCTCTCGCGCAATGCGCTCGGCCGTGCGCTCGGAGTCGCCCGTGAGCATAACGACATGTTTGACGCCCAGCGCATGCAGATCGGCGATGGCCTCGCGCACTCCGGGCTTGAGCGGATCCTCGATGCCGAGCACGCCCACGACCGTGCCGTCGACCGCCAGGTACAGCGGCGACAAGCCCTGCATCTGGGACTCGATGCGCTCCTTGATGTCGGATTCGAGCTGCGCGCCCTCATCCTCAAATACAAAGTGCGCGGAACCGATGATGGCGCGACGCCCTTCGATGGACGAAGCGATACCGTGTGCCACGATGTACTCGACGGCGGCGTGGCGCTCGCGATGCTCGAGCCCGCGCTCACGTGCCGCATTGACCACGGCGCGCGCCACCGGATGCGGAAAATGCTCCTCCAAGCAAGCGGAAAGGCGCAGGATCTCGTCCTCGCTCCAGCCATCGGTGGTGAGTACGCAGGCAAGACGCGGCTGCGCCTCGGTGAGCGTGCCGGTCTTATCAAAGACAATGGTATCGGCCTTGGCAAACGACTCAAAGTACTTGGCGCCCTTGACCATCACGCCCATCTTGGCGGCATCGCTCATGGCGGTCATGACGGCGACCGAACCCGTGAGCTTGAGCGCGCACGAGTAGTCGACCATCAGTGCCGCCGAGGTCTTAATGAGACTGCGCGTGGTGAGAGCGACAAGGCCCGCGAGCAGGAAGTTCCACGGGACGATCTTGTTGGCGAGGTCTTCCATGTGCGACTGGCCCTCGGACTTGAGCGAGTCGGCCGTCTGCACGAGCGAGACGATCGAGCGCAGCTTGGTCTGCGCCGTGTTGGCGCGCACGCGCACCAAGATGCTGCCGTCTTCCACGACGGTTCCGGCGAACACGTCGTCGCCTGCGCTGCGCTCGACGGCAAGCGGCTCGCCGGTCAGGGTCGCCTGGTTGACCATGGCGCTTCCCTGCTCGACGACGCCGTCAATGCAGATGGACATGCCGGTGCGCACGGCCACCAAGTCACCGGGCTCAAGCTCGGTCGCGGCAACGCTTACCTCGGTGTCGCCGACGACCTTTTGCGCCTTGTCGGGCACATCGAGCAGCGAGTTGATGAGCTCGTTTTCGCTCATGGCGCGGGTGTAGTCCTCGAGCAATTCGCCCACGTTGAGCAGGAACATTGTCTGGCCCGCGGTGTCGACATCACGTTTGACGAACGAAATGCCGATGGCCGACGCATCAAGCACGGAAACGGTCAAGCGCGGCTGCGCGAGTTCACGGAGGGCGGCGCGCAAAAAGGTCATGTAACCGGCTACGACAAACACCGCACGCAGGGGCGTGGGCAAAAACCATCGGCGCGCACAGTGAGCGCCGATGAGTGTGGCAAGATCCATAACGAGCTTGTGCTTGCGTGGCTCAAGCTGCATCACGTAACCCGTCTTTGCGTCGGCAATGGCCTGGGCGTCGAGTGCGCCCAGAGCATCGAGCACGCCTGCACGACGCTGCTCGTCATATTCGAGCGCCATCTGGCCGATGCGGCCGTAGACGCGCACCTTGCGCACGCCATCGATTTCGCCACTGAGCTTTAGAAGCGCATCGAGATCGCTCTCTGGCACAGGACCCGCCAACTGGAGGCGGGTCCTGCCGGGGATCTCGCTAATAATCGAGAATCTCATGGTTTGTGCCTAGGAGCGCTACTCGGCTGCCTTGTCCGCAGCGGCCTCGCTCTGGGTGATGTAGGCAGCCTCGGCAACCATGTCGTCGACATTAGCCTTGGCCTGCTCAACCATGTCCTGGTAGCCATTCTTGATGCGCATGCCGCACGCAATGCCCTGCACGCAGGCATTCTTGACCGGAGCGCTGGTAAGCAGCTTGATGCCGGCCGCGCCAAGCAGAAAACCGCCACCGACAAGCAGGGTATTGAACGTCGACTTCTTCATGTTGCTTCTCCCTTTTGCCGCATTGGACGCGGCATGGTGCTTCAGCACCCGAGTAAACAAGTTTGCTCGGGCACGCTTTTGAAATATCTCAATTTTATCTAACTATCTAGGTCAGCCATGGCTAACCTTTTGAAAATTAACGATGCGGAGTAACCGATTGTCAATGTGAGAAAGGGACTGTCCCTTTGCCCCTTCTTACAACTGCCAGGTAGCTGCTTCCTTTTGCAGCGCCACCATGCGGGCGAATTCTCCACCTGCCGCCTTGAGCTGCGCCGGAGTGCCCTGCTCGGCAACCACACCATCCTTGAGTACAACGATTTTGTCGGCATTTTCCACCGTACGCATACGGTGGGCAATAACGATAACCGTCTTACCTGCGAGCAGGCGGGAGAGCGCCTGCTGAACCACGGTCTCGTTCTCCACATCCAAGCTCGCCGTCGCCTCGTCCAACAGCACGATAGGCGCGTCTTTGAGCAGCGCACGGGCGATAGAGATGCGCTGGCGCTCACCGCCGGACAGCTTGGAGCCGTTCTCGCCGATCATGGTGTCATAGCCCTGCGGCATGCGGCTCACAAACTCGTCGCAGTTGGCGGCACGCGCGGCAGCAAGCACTTCCTCATCGGTGGCATCACGACGCCCGAGGCGGATGTTTCCCATCACCGTGTCGTCAAAGAGCAGCACGTCTTGGAACACAATGGCGTAATCACGCAGCAGTACCTCGGGATCGACGCTTGCAACATCCACACCGCCCACGGTAACCTTGCCCGCGGTGGCATCCCAAAAGCGCGCGGCAAGGCGGCTCACCGTGGACTTACCGGAACCCGAAGGACCGACCAGCGCCGTAACTTCGCCTTCCTTGGCGGTAAAGCTCACATCGGTAAGAACTTTCTCGCCGGCGCGGCCGTCCTCGCCCGCACCATAGCCAAATGCCACGTGATCGAACACCACATCGTGGCCCACGGGCTCAAATTTCTCGCTACCCCGCGCCACAGGCTCTTCCATGATGGAACGCATGCGCTTGGCAGACGACTCGGCGGCAAACAGCTCGGACATTAACATTAACGCCTGGTCAAAGGGTGCATAGATACGGCTCACCATAAGCAGGAAGGCAAACATCACCAAAAAGTCGACCTGGCCGGAGGCGACCATCGCAGCGCCCGTGACCAACGTGGTGGCAATCCCCAGGCGCAGGATGGCAAAGGCGGAGTTGACCAAAAGCCCGTTGGCGAGCTCGCCTTTGGTGGTCTCGCGCTCCTCGGCATCGATCACGGCGTTGAGTCCCTCAAGATAATGGGCCTCCTGGTTGGTGGCGCGGATCTCGCGCACGCAGTCGAGCGTCTCCTGGATCGCCTCGGTGACCTTGACCTTCTCGGCGCGCACGCGGTCGAACACCGGGGTCATGGGCCCGCGTGTCAGATACAGCACGGCAAAGGCCACGGGCACGCTCCAAAACGCCGCAATCGCCAGCTGCCAGCAAAAGAACAGCGACGCCACGAACACGATGGCACTTGCGATGATGGCACCCCAAAGCTCTCCCAGCACGTGGCTGTAGGCGTGCTCCATGGCCTGGACGTCGCCCATGATGGTCTCGGTTAAATCGGCCAGATCACGACGACCAAAAAACGACAGCGGCAGTTTGCGCAAGCGCTCGGCAATCTCCATACGCTGCTTGCCGCACTCCTCGTAAAAGATGCAGTAGGTGTAGTAATACTGCTGCCAGTTAGAGGCAAAGAGCAACACGAAAAAGACCAGGAGGCCGCCCACAATCGGCAGGGCATCCGGCAGGTCGGCACCGGTGGCGAGATGTTCGACAAAACCGGCCATGACTAGGAATAAAAAGCCCATGCCGGCCATGGTAATGAGATTGGTGAGCGCGGTCCAGAAAATGCCGCGTTTTACGCCGGCGACGCCTTTATCGGATAGGAAATACTTCTTTTGGAATGAGGCGAACATTTAGGCCTCGCCTCCCTTCGCGGCGGCGACATCCGCGGCCGCAGCAGTGATCTTCCAGCTCGCGGCCTGTTCGTATTCGGCCCACATCTTGGCGTACAGGCCGTTTTGGGACAGCAGCTCGGCATGGGTGCCGGCCTCCTGCACACCACCCTGGTTGAGCACCACGATCTTGTTGGCCCCCACCACGGTCGAAAGCCGGTGCGCGATCATAATGACCGTGCGGCCTGCCGCCAATTTGCTAAAGGCGCGCTGGATGAGCGCCTCGTTCTCGGGGTCGGCAAAGGCTGTGGCCTCGTCGAGCACCACGATAGGCGCGTCTTTAAGGATCGCGCGGGCGAGTGCTACGCGCTGCACCTCGCCGCCCGAAAGATATGCTCCGCCGGCACCGAGCATGGTATTGATACCCTGCGGGAGCTTGGCCACAATGTCGTCGCACTGAGCTGCGGAGAGGGCCGCACGCACTTCGTCGTCAGTGGCCGTGGGCTTGGAGGCACGCACGTTATCGGCAAGTGTTTGCCGGAACAGCTGGTTGGTCTGGAACACGAAGGCAACCTGGTCCATAAGCTCGTGGGGATCCATGTCGCGAACGTCCACACCGCCTACGAGCACTCGACCCGAGGAAACATCCCAAAAACGAGGAATCAGGCTTGCGCAGGTTGACTTGCCGCCGCCCGAAGGACCCACAAGCGCAAGGGCACTACCAGCGGGAACGCTGAAACTTACATGGCTAACGGCAGGTGCTTCGGCACCCTCGTACGTAAAGCTCACGTCCTCAAATCGCACGTCGCCGCCGGCAGGGTGCTTGGGTTGCACGGGCACGGAGAGCCGCTTGGAATCCATGACGCTTCGGATGCGAGCCAGCGAATCGGCACTCATCTGAGAGGCCTCGCCCACAAACATGAGCTTGGTCATGGCCGTCGGTACCACGGCCGAAAATATCGCGTAAAACGTGAAGTTGGTCATAAAGCGTGCAAAGTCCGTCTCGCCCGGCGCCAACAGCAACGCCACGGGCAAAAGGAATGCCACAAGACCATTGAGCGCGGTAAGGTTGAGCACCTGTGGACCTCGGCAGAACGTGCCCGCATAGCTTTGCGCCATGTCGGCGTATTCGGCGATCGCATCGTGGAAGGCCTTAAAGGAGTAGACCGTCTGCTGGAATACCTTGACCACGGGGATACCGCGTACGTATTCGGTGCCGGTCTTGTTCATCTTGACCAGCGCGCCCATGTAGGCCTTCATAAACTCGCCGCCCTTGCCGCCCATCATGGCGGCCATGGCGCCAAGCGAAACGACGACCGAGATAAGGCATGCCGCGCCCAAGCGCCAATCGAGGGCGAAAAGCAGCACGAGCAGACCTGCGACCATGGCGGTGGCGCCGGCGATATCGGGCAGCATGTGCGCGAGCAGTGTCTCGGTTGAGGCGGCGCATCCGTCTACGATACGGCGCAGCTCACCGGTGGCGTGCGTGTCAAAGTAGCCGAGCGGCAGCTTAAGCAGATGCTCGCTCGTAGCCTTGCGGATATTGGACGCGCAACGAAACGCGGATAGGTGTGTGCACATGAGCCCCACGAAATAAATCACGATGCTCACCAGGGCAAAACCGACGGCCCACCAACCATACATCGCGATGTCGCAGGCTTCGCTCCAGTTAGGTGCCACGGCGATCAGATCGCGCGCGACAAGCCAAATGCACACGTACGGGCCAAAGCTCAGCAGCTGCGAGAGCGCCGAGAGAGCCATGCCCAAATACGTTAGGAATTTGCGGTCGCCGGCATATGCAAGCAGCTCGCCGATACCGCCGCCTTCCCTTTTTGATCCCTTTGCCATGAGATTCCTTTCTAACGGCTTGAGAGTTAACCGTAATGAACTTATCATTGATGTGTTAGCCATGGCTCACAATTAAGCCAGGCGTGGACGTTTCTGCAAAGGAAAGGGACGCTCTTGCAAATACGGCGGGCAGCGACCGACATAACCGAGCTCTACGCACCGCAGTTTGAGCAGTTTGGCCTGGAGCTTACCGGCAAGGGCGCCGTCTTTACCGGCGAGGTGGCAAACGACCGGGCGCACGGCCGCGCATGGATCATGCCCCTCTCCCCCACCTGCATCGTCATGGAGCATTTCATTACCCCGACGCACGATATGTACCTAGCCGAATACACACCCGAACCGTACGCATGCGTGAGCGAAGTCAGCGCGCCCACGCTCATGTGCATGCCCGAGGCTGGCATAACGCCTGCGAACCTTAAACCCTTGCATGGACCGTGGCCAAACAATGCCGTGTGCAGCTTTATCCAAGATAACTGTGGCGAGGAGTTAAGCCCACTGTTTGCAGGGCGGCTCTATCACTCGCGCTCGGTGCTCTTTTTGCCTGGATATTTTGACGAACTGGAGCACCGCTATCCCACCGAGTTCGCAGGGGTCTTTGAGGCGTTTGCCGAGCCATGGCACGAGGAGGCGACGTCTGCCATCTGCCACACGTTGCGCAGGATTAACGAGGACCGCGCCCGCACCGCAGGCGGACACGTCTATATGCAGGGCATCGTGGAGACCATGGTCGCGGAGCTCGCCTGTTCGCGCGCGGCCCACAAGCAGGCGCGGCAGGCGGCAGACACACGCGTCAGCATAACCATTGCCGAAGAAGCAACGGCAATGATTGAGCGCGCGCTCGACAAAGGCAGGCGTGTGGGTATCAACGAGGTGGCCGAGAGGCTCTACACAAGCCGCTCCAAGCTATGCGCCACCTTTAAGGCCCAAACTGACGAGTCCCTGGGCGCCTACATTCGCAGACGCCGTATGGAGCGAGCACAGGACCTTTTGGCTGATAGCTCGCTCACGATAGCGCAGGTGGCAGAGCGTCTAGGCTACCCTCAGCAGGCCGCCTTCGCCCAAGCCTTCAAGCAACACACCGGCACCACCCCCACCGCTTGGCGCTCCCAACATCAATAAAAAGACGGCAAAGGGACAGCCCCATGAGTTCCACACGCAATGTGACAAAGGGACTGTCCCTTTGTCACATTTACAAAAATGGGCGCGCCAACGGCGCGCCCATTCACTCAATTTCATTCAGCCCGCCTGACCCGAACGGCCGAGTCGTTGCAGAACCCGGGAGCCCCGGCAGGGCGGGTGCTTGCTCAAAATGAGTTCCGCACGCAAAGAAGGCCACTTAATGTGGACTTCGTCTTGCGCAGGACTGTTTGAAATTTTGAGGAAGCACCCGCCCTGCACCCGGCCCCTCGGTTCCCGTTTACGAGAGCGACATTCTCAGCAACTCGTTGAAGAGCTTCGGGTTGCCCTTGCCGCGGCTTGCCTTCATGCACTGGCCCACCAAAAAGCCGATGACCTTCTGGTTACCGTCACGATACTGCTGCGCCTGATCGGCACAGTTAGCCAGCACCTCGTCCACGATCGGCTGCAGCGCGCCGGCATCGCTCACCTGACGCATACCACGCTCGTCGACGATCTTGTTGGGGTCGTCACCGGTCTGGGCCATGGCCTCAAAGACCTCGTGAGCCTGGTTGGAGCTGATGGCATCGGTCGCCAGCAGCTTGGCAAGGGCTGCCACCTGAGCCGGTGCAATACCGGACTCGGCCAGCGAGACGCCCACGCCCTTAAGGTAGGCGATCATCTCGTTGACCAGCAGGTTTGCGACCGTCTGGGCCTCCTTACCGGCCATTCCGGCAGCAGCGGCCTCAAAGAAGTCGGCAAACTCGGGGTCGCCGGCAATCTGCTCGGCATCGGCCGCCTTAATGCCAAAGTCGGCCTCAAAACGGGCGCGCTTGGCATCGGGCAGCTCGGGAATCTCGCCACGGCAGCGGTCGATGAACTCGTCGTCCAGATCGAACGGCGCCAGGTCGGGATCGGGGAACAGGCGATAGTCGTCGGCCGTCTCCTTGACACGCATGACTACGGTGCGCTTGCGACTGGGCTCCCAGTGGCGGGTCTCCTGATAGATGATTCCGCCCTCCTCGAGCACCTCGGCCTGACGGCAGATCTCGTAGGCAAGGCCATCATGCAGGCTCTTAAACGAGTTGAGGTTCTTAAGCTCGGTCTTGGTGCCCAGCTTGGTCTCGCCACGGCGGCGCAGCGACACGTTGCCGTCGCAGCGCATGGAACCCTTCTCCATGGAGCAGTCAGAAATGCCCAGCGTCACAAAGATGCGACGGAGCTTCTCCATAAACAGGCGCGCTTCCTCGGGCGTACGCAAGTCGGGCTCAGTCACGAGTTCAATCAAAGGCGTGCCGCAGCGGTTGTAGTCGACGAGCGACTCGGTCGCGGCGGTAATGCGGCCCTCGGCACCGCCCACGTGCACCATCTTGGCGGCGTCCTCCTCCATGTGGATGCGCAGGATGCGGATGGGCACCGTGTAGGAACCATCCTCGCGGCGCTCGGGCATCTGTAGGTTGGACGCGTCGTAGCTGGCCAGATGACCGGCACGCTGATTGCCTTCGCGCATGGTCGACGTCATGGACGTGGACAGGCCCTCGGCGTTGGCCGAAGCGCTCGCCAGGCTCTGGGCCTCGGCCTCGCCAAATGCGCAGTCGGGGCGCTCGGCGGCGCCGCGACCGGTCACGTCAAGATTCAGGTGACCGTACATGGCAAAGGCGACCGGACCCTGCGTGGTCTGGAAGTTCTTGGCCATGTCGGGATAGAAGTAGTGCTTGCGATAGAACATCGAGTGGCGCTGGATCTCGCAGTTGGTGGCGAGACCTGCCTTGACGATACTCTCGATGGCGCGCTTGTTGGGCACCGGCAGGGCGCCGGGCAGGCCCAGGCACACCGGGCACACGTTGGCGTTGGGCTCGTCATCGTGGCTGAGCTTGCAGTTGCAGAACATCTTGGTATCGAGTGCGGTGAGCTCGGTATGGATCTCTAGGCCGATCACGGCCTCCCAATCCTGCAGGACCTCGGAAAGCTCCTTCATTACAGCTCGCCTCCCTTCCCGTCAAAATCGGGCGCGACGGAAAGCGCGGGCGCACCCGTGGCGGCATCGGCAAAGCCGCGCTCCAGGGCGCGGGCAAACGTGAGCAGCTGACGGTCCTTAAACGCCGGACCAACCAGCTGGGCAGAAACGGGCAGCTGAGTATCCACGCCCAGGCCCAGCGGCACCGAAATACCGCCGTTGCCGCAAATGTTGAGCGAGATGGTGTACAGGTCGGAGAGGTACATCTGCGTGGGGTCGCTGATCTCGCCAAACTTAAAGGCCGTGCGCGGCGAGGCGGGCATGAGGATGGTGTCCACCTTGGCATACGCAGCGTCGTAGTCCTGCGTGATGAGCGTGCGGGCCTTTTGCGCGGCGTAGTAGTACTTGTCGTACACGCCCGAGCTCAGCAGGTAGGCGCCGAGCATCTGACGGCGCTTGGCCTCGGCGCCAAAGCCGTGGGCGCGCGAAAGCGAGCTCTGGTCGGACAGGTTGGCGCAGCCCTCCTCCTGATAGCCGTAGCGAATGCCGTCGAAACGGGCCAGGTTGGAGAACGCCTCGGCCGGGCCGATGACGTAGTAGGCGGCGATGGCGGCGTCCAGGTGCGGCAGGTCGACCTCGACCAGCTCGGCACCCTGGTTCTGCAGCTCCTGGGCGGCGCGCTGAACAGCGGCCTTAACCTCGGGCGTCAGGCCCTCGGCCTCCATAAACGCGGGGATGATGCCCACGCGCTTGCCCTCGATGCTGTCGTTGAGGTGCTCGGTAAAGTCGACGGCGCAATCCTGGCTGGTGCAGTCGTACGGATCGTGCCCCGCACCGGTAAGCGCGTTCATGGCCAGCGCGACATCCTCGACCGTGCGGCCAAAGGGCCCCACCTGGTCGAGCGACGAGCCAAAGGCAACCACGCCGTAACGGCTCACGGCGCCGTACGTGGGCTTAAAGCCCACCACGCCGCACAGCGACGCCGGCTGACGAATGGAGCCGCCGGTGTCCGAGCCCAGCGAGAGCGCGACCTCGCCCGCGGCGACGGCTGCAGCGGAGCCGCCCGAGGAGCCGCCGGGCACGCGCTCGGTATCCCAGGGGTTGTTGGTGCGGTGGAACGCCGAGCTCTCGGTGGAGCTGCCAAAGGCAAACTCGTCCATGTTGGCCTTGCCCATGGGCAGACAGCCGGCATCGAGCATGCGCTGGACGCAGGTAGCGGTGTAGACGCTCTGGTAGTTTTCGAGCATGCGGGAAGCGCAGGTGGTGCGCGTGCCCACAAGGTTCATGTTGTCCTTGATGGCCAGCGGCACGCCCGCGAGCGGGGGCAGCGGCTTGCCTGCGGCGCGGTCGGCATCCACGCGCGCGGCGGCCTCGAGCGCAAGCTCGGGCGCCACCTGCAGGAATGCCTGGACCCCGCCCTCGCGCGCCTCGATGGCCGCAAGGGAGGCCTGGGCCACCTCGGTAGCGGTAAAGTCGCCGGCGGCAACGCCCGCGGCAATCTGGGCGGCGGTAAGGGAATCGAAGCTCTGCGCCATTACTCGCTCTCCCCCTCTCCCAAAATGGACGGCACGCGGAAGTAGCGGTCGCGCGCGCTGCCGGCGTTTTCGAGCGCGACGTCGAGCGGCAGGTCGCGCTCGGGCTCGCGTAGGTCGTCGCCCATCACGTTGGACAGGCTTCCGATGGGATGGAACGTGGGCTCCACGTCGGGCAAGTCATATTGCAAGACGGGCTCGAGCATCTGGACGGCGTCGTTCATGTAGGACGTCATCTGGGTGAGCTCGTCATCGGTCAGTGCGATCTTTGCGTACTCGGCGATGCCGCGCACGTCTTTCTCGCTGAGTGCCATAGGCGCTCCCTTCCGCATAACAGATAAACCGCTCTAGTATACAAGGCAACGCCACTTGGAGCAGGTGCTTTACCCAAATGCAGCGAAAACGTAACGAGGACGGCGGGTTGGCAGGCGGCGGGCTGGCGGTTCTGCAGCGAAACCGCACCGTCCATAGCGAAAACCGCGCCGCCCACAACGAAAACCATCCTGTCCACAGCGAAAACCGTCCCGTCCGCAACGAAAACCGTCCCAACATTCGACGTTTTTCGGCAAAATCGCGATTGTCATCGAATGTTGTGATGGTTTGGAGCCCCGACCACCACAAAGGAGCCTGTCCTCATTGTGGTGGTTCTGAATGATGCTCTATGCCGAGGCCTTGGCCTTGCGGCGCTTGCGGGCCGCGTGGATCACGATGTCCAGCAGCAACAGCACAATGGCCACGACCACGATGAGCACGGCGAACTCACGCTTGCCCCAGTGGCGGCCGGCCAGCGACTTTTGCTTGTCGACGTCCTTCTTGTTGTACTTGGTGCGCACGCAATGCACCAGCAGGCGATGGTCGTTCACGCCGTAGGGCGTGCAGGTGACGAGCGTCACCTTGTCGGCGCCTGGCTCGATGGTCAGCGACTCCATCTCCTCGGGCAGAACCACTTCGGAGTCCACCATCCTGTAGGCGAGCGTCTTGTTCATGGTGTGCAGCAGCACTAGGTCGCCGGGTTCCAGCGAGTGAATGTCGTCGAACATGCTCAGGTTGCGCATGCCCGAGTGCGCGGTGAGCACGCAATGCGTCGAGGTGCCGCCAACCGGCAGGCTCGTGCCCTCCAGGTGGCCGACGCCCGCCATAAGGACTTCTTCGCTCGTGCCGTGGTAGATGGGCATGCTTACGTCGATGGAGGGGATCTCGACCCAGCTCATCATGGGGTCGCGGTCAAAGATGAGCTGCTGAGCGTAGGGCTCGATCTGGTCGGCGGGAAGCTCGGTGGCCTCGCTCGCCAGCTGCTCGTTATAGGAGCGCGCCTGCAGCAAAATACGCTCGCGCTCCTCCTCCGAGAGCGCGTCCACGGTGCTGGACACGGTGCTGATCTGGTTGAACACGCCCGAGGCCTCGAGCCGATCCAAGATCCACGGCCAGGTCATAAGGCCCACGCCAATAAGGATGATGACGATGGTGATGAGCCGATCGGCCCAACGCGGCAGTCGCTTGCGGCGGCGCTTAGGTTTTGGTTGAGGTTTGGGCTGAGGGCTTGAGCCACCGTTGGCCGCGGCGTTATTGCTCTTCATATGTTTGGCGCCTTGCACCATCGCCGGTCACTCCTCTACAGCTCAGGTTGTCTAAACAAATAATAGCCGATTAGCGAACTCATACGCCGGACAACGCAGCTAGGACCGAAGCACCGCCTACGGTCCGAATTCTTGGAGACCTTCTACAGCGCTTCTTGCCATGGATATTCCTTTCCAAACATGCGATCGACTTCGAGCTGAATTCGCTCATCGTCGATTGCCGCCAAAGATAGCGCAAGCGAAATGTCGTCGACGCGGGAGGAGTCGGCAAACACGGGCGCATAGCGCCACACTTGGATCATCGCCGTCTCGTTATCCGGCAACTCCCCGTCTGCGACTTCGAGGTCGCTCAGTTGACGCCATGCACTTCTTAAGACGGCCTTTTGTTCCATGCCCGGTGCAGCGAGCATCGAACGCACAGCGAGCGCCGTCTCCCCAGCGTCAGCGAGGCGGTCGACCTGTGGTGCCTTCCTTGCAAAAATAACCTTCGAGACAGGCGAGGAAAGTTCTGCCATGTGCTCACTGAGCAGAAGATCAACGGCAACAGGAAACACAACGACACGTCGCTCGCGACGCTCGCGCCTCGCGAGTCCCCTGTCAACAAGCTCGGTTATGGCCTCACTCGCGCGGCTTGCCGAGATCCCAAGCGCACGACAAAGGTCATAGGGACGATATGGCTCCCGGGCTGCTCCCCAGATTGCGGCAGCTTGCGCGTTGGGTGACATCTTGGTCGCGTGATTGCGAAACCGGGCACCGCCCCTCTCCGTGCAAGCTGTGCCCATAAATGGAAGAAAAGCCTGTCTACCGGGGCAAACAAACGGAATCCCTTGTGCGACCAATGCTTTGCGCTGACGTGCATCGGCATCAGGAAACGAAACGACAACAGGAGTCTCCGCGCGCAAGGCTAGCTGACTATAGACTCTCTTGGCCTCGGGAAGCCCGACGCCAGTAGGCCAACTCGCAAGCAAAAACGAAAAACCGTTTGCGTCAACAGCGCGGACCTCAATCGCCCGCAGATGCAGCGGCAAGCGTGCGAATCCAGGCCAAGTTTTGATCTTGGCGGAGAGGCCTAGTGCTTCTTGTAAGTAGATTAGCGCTTCGTTCATTTCCATCATTTTCGTTTGATTCCAATTTATATTGGAATTATACATAATTTTCGGAATTAACGAGATTCCTTTCGTGCATAAGCCAGCATTTGAGTTTTCAAAATGTCCCGAATCGGCGGGGCGATTCGGGATACAATGTCAATAGAAAACGACGCACCCCGCGTAAGTACTTAGGAGCGCGGGCGGCTTAGTTTTCTGGTTTTGTTAAATGCCCGGGATCCGACCCCCGGGCATTCTTATTTGCGCTTGCGGCGCAACTGCCTTCTACCGTCCGCACCGCGCGTGCGCCTACGGACCTTAATCCGAACCTCATACGAGTCAAGAAACGCGATGACGAACGTACCCGCATCGGACGGTGGAGGCTGGCTGCGTTATCCCAAAAAACGGGGCAGACTCCAGCGCGGAGTCTGCCCCGAAAAGAGAATGGCAAAGCAAGAACGTGGATGAACGAGAAAAGTGTCCGCAAGTCTCATGGCCATCACATCCCACCTGCCAAAGGGATGGGTGAGCGAGCGTTACTCCTGCTCGGACTCCTCAGCCTGCTTACGGCTGCGGATGAGGTGCGCCACGCCGATGCACAGCACCGCGCCACCAGCGATCCAAGTGAAGGTCACACCGTTAAGACCGGTCAGCGGGAGGCCAACCTGCTTGGTATCGCCGACGGTGATGTTGAAGGTGCCATCATCGGTGTTGATAAGGGTGCCATCTTTGAAATCAAGCTTGTTATCGCCAACCTTTCCGTCACTTTTGTCGTTGAGACCGGCGATAATCTTGTCGTTCTGGCCCTTGGGGTCAAGCGTGCCAGCGAGCCCAGTAAGGCCGGCACCCGGATCATCGGCGGTCATGGTCGGCTTGATCTCGAAGGTGAAGGGGTCGACCGCAGTGTAACCAGAGGGAGCAGAAGTCTCCGTGACGGTATAGACACCGGCATCGAGACCGGTAAGCGTAATGACGCCCTGCCTGTTCGTTGAAAGAACAACCTCGGTGTCACTCAGTGTGCCGTCATCCTTGACATATTTAACGTCTGTGCTGCTCTCGTCTCCTTTGGTCGTAATGGTGAACTGGGCATTTTCAAGTGCCTTCTCGGTGCCCAAATCGACCTTGTTGATCTTGAGGCCATAGGTGTAGTCCCTGACAGTGTCGGGCACGGTCTGGCCATGGTCCGTGGTCATGGGGTTGTTGGAGTAGTAAAGCGTTACGGTGTTGGGGTTGCCCTCTTTGTTGTTATTCAAGCCAACAACGGCACTATCATTAATCTGTGCAGTATAGGAAACGACGATGCAAGAGTCCTTGGTGACGCCCTCGACGTCCTTCAGGTTATTGCAGGTCCACGTCGTCGTCTTGCTGCCATCGGCGGCAGCCTTGGCGGTCGACGGCGTGAAATAATTGGTGATATCCGTGACCTTCGCGTGATTGAGATCGGCCTTCGCGGCATCCTTGTTCGCATACAGGTAGACCTTGGCGGCGCCCTGCAGCGTCAGGCCCTTGGAGATCTGGTCGGAGAACTGATAGTAATACGTGTTGTACTTGTCGAAGTTCTCGGCGACGGTGCCGTAGAGGTTGTACGTCACGTCCTGGCCGATTTGGGAGTCGGCGGCATCGCACTCTTTGTTATCGGCATCGCTCACGATCTTCTTCTCGACGGTGGGGATTCCCGTTTTCTCGGTTACTTTAACGGGTGTGTCACCCACGACAGTGAAGATGGGGGAGGTGCCTGCCTCGCCCTCTCCGATGGTGTCAGCTTTGGTCACAAAGAGCCAGTAACCGTGCTCAAGACCGGAAACGGTTTTGTTGTTCGTAGTAGCGTGTGTGCCAAGACCGTCTACGGCGTCAGCAATCTTGTACGCAGCGGAACCAGGCGCCACGCAGGTCGTAGTATCGGTTCCCTTTACCTCATTCGTGATCCAGTCCGCGGCGTCCTGGGCGGTCGTTCCCGTATAGGACTTGTCCTCTGCGTTGATGACGCCCTCGACAGCATTCTGCACCTCTGTGTTTACCCACGCGATGTTGCTGACTTTCCCACCGTCAACATCGGCCTTAAAGATCTGATAGCCCTCGAACTCGGTAGTGTTGCCCTTAACGTTCGTGATGGTCACCGAGCCATTCGCAGTCGCAGCACCCTCCGCAGCAAACGCCATGGTCACCGGCGCCATCACGCCGCCGAAGCTCAGCGCTGCTGTGAGGCCGGCAGTTACTGCCAGGCGTGCGATGTTCTTGCTCATGCTCATCTTCTTTTCCTCCGTTTTCCGGTTGGTTCTCATTCGATCGGTCATCATCTGTCTGTGTCTTAGCATCTACTTCGCTACGTCTCGCCCCGCTCTCTGTGGGGCTGCCAGCTACTCTTTATGGCTGCCACCTCCCCGCTTGACCAGGAGCGCGACCACGAGGAGCGCGGCTCCGGCGACCGCTGCGGCGGCCGCGGCGTACATTGCCATATCGCCAGTCGAGGGCATAAAGCCTCCGGTGGTAATGCTAGGGGGTGTGCCGGTGGGCGTGTTGATGAGCGACGCCTCCAGGCTGCCCGTCGACCCGTCCGCGCTGTCGGCGCGCAGGGGCGACTCGGCCGTGATGGTGAGTTTGGGCTTGGCGGCGGCCACCTGGTCGACGTCCAGGCCCTCAGCCTTGACCGTCACGGAGCGCGTGCCCTCAAAGGCGGTGTAGCCCTTGGGCGCCTTGAGCTCGCGGACCTCCAGCTTGCCCGAGTCCACGCCCGAGACGGTCACGCGGCCGTCCTCGCCCGTGGTGACGGTGGCCTTGCCCTCCGCATCCCACGTGCCGTCGGCCGCCAGCGTGCGGCCGCGGTCGTCGGCGATGCTCAGGACCGCCCCGGCAAGCGGCTTGTCGCCGTCGCTGCCGCGCTTGGTGAGCGCGAGATCCCAGGTGTAGGCGCACGCATCGTCGCTCGGCGTGCGGGTGAAGCCCGCGTCGCCGGACTGATCGGCAAAGGGAGAGCGCGGGTAGCGCAGGTAGACCTCGTTGGGGTTGCCCTTCGCGATGCCGTGGTTGCATGCGCTGTTGAGCGGCGCGTTGTACACGGCGACCACGCGGGCGCCCGCGGTGAAGGCGTCGGCCCCGCCGAGTGCGGCGATCAGGTCGCCGGTGCGCACGGTGAAGGTCTTGCCGTCGGCCGCTACCTTGGTGGCGCACTGGGCCGTGATATCGGTCCAGCCCTTCGCGGGGTCGGTGCCGGCGCGCCCGTCCTTGCCGGTCTGGACCGTGTCAAAGCCGCCGTCCGCGCCCGCCGCCGCGTACACGCGCATACTCGCGGCCACCTTGGAGGGGTCGAGTCCCGCGCTCATGGTGTCGACGAACCGCACCGTATAGGTGTCGTAGGCGGTAAGACCCGCCGGGACCGTGGCAGAGAGGCGCCAGTACAGGTCATCGGCGACCGTGGCGTCGGCGGCCTTCTGCCAGGCGTCGGTGCTGTCCTCCAGCACGTGCTTGGCGACCTTGGGGGTCGCCGCCTTGGGCTTGACGGTGACGGCGCTGCCGCCCACCAGGGCCATGATCGGCGCGGTGCCGGCCTCGCCCTGGGCGATAGTGGCGTCGTCGGCGACGATGAGCCAGTAGCCGCAGGGCAGCTTGGCCTCCGTGCCCGCGTTAAGGGCCACGAACACGACGCCAGAGCTCTGGAGGGAACGAGCGAGCTGTGCGCTCAGCGCGCTCGTAAGGTGGGAATCGGCGTTGAGCCACTCGGCAGCTTCCTGCGCGGTGGTCTGGGAATTGGGCATGCCGGCGCTGTGCAGCACGGGCAGGACGGCGTCGCGCGCGGCGTCGCTTGCCCAGGCGAGGTCGGTGGCGATCCTGGCGTCGCTGTCGCCGTCGACGACGTTGGCGCTAAAGATCTGGTAGGCGTCGTAGCTGCTCGCCACGGTGCCGCTCACCGTGATGGAACCGGTCGAGGTCGGCGCGGCCTGCGCGGATGCGGGGAACACAACCGCGCAGATGCCGATCAGGAGGGCAAGCAGCGCAAACAAGATCGGGAAGGAGCAAACTTTCTTATTCACGACGCTCGCCTCCCTTCGCATTCGCCTTGCGACGAATGTGCATCCAGGCCGCAGCAGCGCAAAGCACCGCCGCGCCGGCAAGGTACGTCAGAGTGACGCCCGACATACCAGAAAGGGGCAAAGAGGTGGAGTAGGTGTTGGTGAAGGTGGGAGTGGACTTGGGCTTGGTAGTATCGGATCCATCGTTGTAATTCACGGGAGTCTGCTTGCCTTCGTCGATGGCATTACCGTCAGCATCCTTGATCTGGGTGTAGGTCACCTTCGTGGCAGTGATCGTGCCATCTTTCTGATCCGTCATTGTGACATCAAATCGATAGACCGACTGATCGAACTTGTAATGCGGATAGGTCGTGCTTTCGTCCTGCTCGCGCACATAATACGTGAAGGTCTTAGATCCATTTTCAAGGTCCTTGAGCAGATAGCGCTTCGTCACGAATTCGACCGGCGCAGTCTTGTTTTCGTCGGGTGTAGCTTTCGACGGATCGACTGTTCCCGTTTCCGGATTGGTGAAGTTCTCGTCGTTCGCAAGTTCAAACTTGAACTTCTTCAGCTCGCCGCCGACGACCTTCTTGGTCACCTGAGGTGTCCAAGAGCCCTTGGGTTTGTATGCATTAGTAAAGGTGTTGTCGGTGTTGCCATCGGTGATCTTAATGGAGACATTGCTACCGTTGGTCGGAGTAATCGTATTCAGCGGCTCATTACTCTTGAGATTAGTGACCCTTACATTCGTAACTAAATAGTAGGTGTAATTAATATCCAGCACCGGCCGATTTTCGGTCGTAGTTGTAAGCTCAATCTTGTAGATGGTCTGGTCGTAGTCCACGCCAGGGACGCGATCCTCAACGCTGCCGGGGTCCTCAACGAGGTAGTAGACGCTCGTTCCATCGGAGTTGACCCTGCCCAAATCAAAGACAAAGTTACCTTCAGCGTCGTTCGTGACCCCATCGCCATCGCCAACTTTTAAACAGCCATTGAGCTGCAATTTGCCATCATTATTATTAAAGCTAGGAACATCACCACTCTTGCCCGGCTCCAAGAGTTGGAACCTGAATTTTCCCGCATCATCCGCAGTAAGCGCGCGGCCTTCCAGTGCCTTAGTGCCGTTGAGCTTCATCTTGGGATACACGTTCACCTGCGTGGTGGAGCCAGCGATTACGTCGCCGTTGGTCATGATGCCGCCACCGTGAATGTTGGATCTGTTGCCCGTGATGAAGAGGGACGCAGCCGCGGTAGCAGCATCCATATCTTCCCGAATCGGCTCAGATTTAAGGCCAATCATGTACTTAGCTTGGGCGCCCTCGTACTTGCCGATAGACGTTTGCGTATTGTCGATCGTGCCCGTCCATTTGGCAGCTCCGCCACCAAGCATCTGACCTGTTACGGCAGCGATATACGGCAGCGATTCAGGGTTAGTACTATCGCGAATAAGAAAAAGATCCTGGTGACCGGCATTTTTAAAGTCTTCAGTTATTTCGCCGCCTCCGCCGTCAGGGAGTTTATCCGCGTCATCGTTCTTGCCGTTGGTGCCGCCCGATCGGTTATAACCATTACCGTCAGATTTACCGTCAGAATTACCGAAAATCGCGATGCCTTTGGTATCGGTAATGGCAGTCTTACCAGTCGGGCAAGCGGCAAACCCGCCGCCAAAGCCATTGGCATGATTGTTAGTAATCAGCGCGTTATATATCTCGAGCCTTGCCGGCTGAACGTTGTTTTCGCTGCTGCCCTGGACGAATACGCCACCGCCGCCCCAGTCGTTGGTAGTATTGGTCGTATTGTTAGTAATGTAGGCTTTCTTGCCGCTCACATTAAATTCGCCAACTGTAGGCGCAGCGATACGGATGCCGCCACCCTCTGAGTTTTGCGCCACATTGCTGGCGATGATTCCACCATAAAACGCAAACCCGGAAAGAGGTTTATTCCAAGCGCCAGCATAAACGCCGCCGCCAGCCTCGGCAGAGTAGTTGCCCGTGATGTAGCCGCCGCTAATAACCAGACCGCCTTTTTTCTGTCCCTCAGTGGAGCTAAAGGCAGCAATGCCGCCACCACCGTGACAACCGAAACCGAGATGCCCCCAGTCATTCTCAGCGTCCTGGTAGAACTGATATTTGTTATTGGTGATGTGACCATTCGTAATGGTCACCATAGAGTCCACAGCACAAATTCCCGCGCCATAACCTCTTTGATAACTATTTGTACCGTTGCCGGAGATAATACCGCCAACCATGTTTACCGTAGAATTCATGGCATAAACGCCGCCGCCACTGGGGGCATAGTTACCAGCGATTACGCCGTCAGAGATCTCCAGGGTTGAGTTGCCAATGACAGCAATTCCAGCACCAGCACCATCTCTGCCCACAGAAGCACCACAAACGTATCCGCCACTCATGGTGACGTTAGAGCCGTTCTCGGCATAAATCAGGTGGCGAACATTTGCGTCCTGAGCCGTGGTCAGTACGCCGCTCTGAAGGTTAAACGTACCACCCGCATAGACGTCGATGAGCTTCATTGTGGAGCCAGTAGTGGTGCCCACGATGGCGCCATTGATGTCAACCTCGTGCCTGAAAAGGGTCTCGGTAGTAGCAGTGTCACTCGAAGTCGACTCAGTCACGTAGTATGTGAGCTTACTGGGCGTTGTGCCGTCGTAATCGAGCTTAGCAAGGTTGCCGTTTTTGTCGCCACCCTGCTCGAACTTGTTATCAGCCGCCTGCTGCAGATCCTCAATCGTGAGCGTCGCACCCTCGGGCACATTGAACATGGACATGTTGTTGCGACCTGATTCGGTACCATTATGCTTAATCTTGTGACCATTTAAATCTAAGGTCACCTCACCTGCGCCCAACGTAATGTCACTTGCATACTCGACATCGGCATTCAGGCGAAACTTGCCGGTTTTTTTATCTTTTTGAAGGTAATCGTAGAGGTCCTGCGCTGTATTAATCTGCGTATATCCGTCCGCGTCTTCCACAGCTAGAGCAATATCGCCCTCATCATTAGCACTGTCATCCGCAGGCTGTACAGCATCCTCAACCCCTGCGTCATCGGGCAACAGGCTCGCCGCACCAGCGTCCCCAGAGGCTTCGTCATTCTTGACGTCGTTGTTATCCTGCCTTTCGGTATCCCCGTTGTTGGTGTTGTCTACATCAGTAGACTCACTGGAGGAACCCCCCCCCATCACAGTTTTCTCGGTAGAAACCATCTGGGCATCGTTGGCAATGGCCTGCGAGATCGGAGGCATGACGAGCGACAGTACCAGGCTCAACACGGAGGCTCCGCACAAAACGCCTGCCAGTACACGGCGCGTCGCTTTTTTACTCTGCTTAGTTTTTTCTGAATTCGCTTTCATCGATGTCTCCTCCCCAAGAGACCGCGATCTTGCTCTTTCACTATCAAACGTATCTGCGCAACCTTTAATTGCGCACGCTTAGTAATCCAAATTGTAACGATTGTTTGAACATCTAAGCAAAAATACCGATAGTTTTGTAGCGAATTATCAATTCTCTTGACATTTGCTCGGATTAACCTTCGTTTATTCGCTATGAAATATCTATTTCTACTGGTAATTAAGCCAGTTATCAGTTTTTTAATAGCATTTTATTTATTTGCACAACATTTTGCTCAAGAGAAAACATCCTGTGAACGGTTGAAAATCGACCGTGAGCGGTAGGTCATTAACCGGGAGGAATAGACTACCAAATTGATGGGAATATCTTTAGCTCATCGGTGGTTAGAAGCGTAATGTTCGGACAACGTTATTTGGTTTTTCGCGCAGATTTTAGGCATCAATTCGCCCAAATCGCCTGAGACCACCGCAAAGGAGCCTGTCCCCTTTGCGGTGGTTCTCCCCCGGCGCTACAGCAGATGCTCCTCGATAAAGATCGCGATGCCGTCTTTGTCGTTGCTCGCGGTCACAAAGTCGGCGGCGGCACGGGTGGCGTCGCTGCCGTTTGCCATGGCCACGCCCACGCCGGCGTCAGCCACCATGCAGGTATCGTTGTCCGCATCGCCAAACACGCAGATGTCCTGGAGCTCCATGTCGTTGAGCTCCGCCACGCGCACAAGGCCGCGCGTCTTGGACACGCGCGGATCCATGAACTCGTAGAGCCGCTGCGTGGTTTGCAGAGCCGCCGCCTTGACGGTGTCGTCGGCAAACGTCGACGCCCGCTCAATCACCTGCGGCATCACCTCGGGCGCCATGGTAAACATCACCTTGGGCTGCGGCTCGCGCAAGAACTCGGCAAAATCGACCACCTGGTAGGGCACGCCGTCGACGCGCGACAGGTGCTCGACGCACGCGTTGCTCTCGGGCACGTAGAACACGCCGTCTCGGGGGCAGACGGGCGTTGCCGGAAGGTCCGCCATGTGTTTGCAGATGCGCGCGATGGTCTCGCCCGGCAGCGGATAGCTCAGCTCGTTGATGTCGTGCGCGCGGTCGATGACCTCGGCACCACTGCAGCCCACCATCACGTCCACCAGGCCTTCGATGCCCCAGAGCTCGTACATGGCCTCGGTCGCGTGGGCGTCGCGCCCGGTGCACAGGCCAAAGAGCACGCCGCGCTCGCGCAGGGCGCGGATCGCCGCCACGGTGCGCGGGGACACCGTGTGCCGGCTCGTGAGCAGCGTGCCGTCGATATCGCAGAACACGGCTTTAATGTGGCTGAAGGAGGTGTCCATGGGGGCCTTTCTGGGTTGTGCGGCGATGTGGGGTGTGGTCGGAAGTGGTGTACATGGTATACCAAGGCGCGCACGGGGCGCCTTGGTGCAAAACCACCACAAAGGTGCCCGTTCCCCCTTGTGGTGGCCGAACCCGAAGGGCGGCCTGGCCTGGGGCGCAAACCATCACAACATTCGACGCTTTTCGGCAAAATCGCGATTTTCATCGAATGTTGTGATGGTTTTTACTGCCTTGCGGCACGATCAAAATGCCGGCGGCCAAACAGCAGCAGCGCCACGGGAACCGCCGTCACGACCGCGCCCGCTCCGATGAGCGTCTGTTGCATGCCAAATGTCGCCGCCAGCCACGGGGCAATCGCCAGCGGCGCCACGCCGGCAAACATATTGCCAAAGCCCATGACCGAGTTGACGCGACCGAGCCGCTCGAGCGGCGCCGTCGTTTGCACGATCGTGTTGTGGAGCGGGTTGACGATGCCCCAAGCTATGCCCAGGGCAATCTGGCCGACGAGGGCCACGCCCACGTACGGTGTCCCCACATAGAGCAAACTTCCCAGGCCCACGGACATAAGCGCCACAAGCAGCGTTTTAAGGTTGACCAGGTGCGGCGGCAAGCGGAGCGCGACCACGGCGCCCAGCACCGCGCCCACACCGCTGGCCGACGAGAGCCAGCCCATCCACTCGACACCGACATGCAGAATATCACGGTAGAAGAACGACTCCAGCGGATCGAAGGCGCCGTAGCCAAAGTTCGAGAGGAAGATGATGCAGAAAAGTAGCGCGAGAACGTTGTTGGTAAAGACTGTCTTGATGCTGGTCGCGAAGGTTGCGCGGGTGGATGTGCTGGGGTTGGAGCTTTGTCCCGCACGCTCCCCTTCCTCTGCCGAATCGGCATCCGCATCTCCGGCGACATGGCTGGTCTGCGGCCTAAAGCCCCAACCGGCGACGAGCGCCTGTACGGTAAAGATCATCATGAGCACGAACACCGCGCGTGACGATGCAGCCGCCGCGACAAAGCCGCCCAGTGTAGGGCCGACGATAATGCTCACGTTGGAGAACATGGTGATAGCGGAGTTGATGTCTTTAAGCTCGACGGGGTCGTCGGTGAGGTAGGCTGGATAGGATGTGGCGATGGGCTGGGCGAACCCCATCACAAAGCCCAGGAGCACCGCGCCGAGCAGGACGATGCCGGTCGCGCTGCCAAAGGCAATAATCGCCACGCCGGTTGTCAGCGTGCCCACGATGCTCAGCAAGAAATGGTGGCGCGGGCCCCAGGCGTCGAGCGCCGCGCCACCCGCAAAGGATCCCAGGATTACAAAAACATTCATAAACAGAACGGCCAACGATGTCGCCACGACCGAGGCATCGTCCGCATAGGTGAGCGTTCCGATAACGCCGATAAAGTAGCTAGTTTGAAAACCGGTGTAGATGAGAAAGCGCATCGCCACCAGGCGCTTGGCCTGCACGGACAGCGATGATTGAGGCTTTGAGAAAGGCTCTGTTAGACCAAATTTGACACGATCGGCTGTTCGCCGAACCGGAAAATAATCGGGCTATCCCCGCCCATCGCG